>Ga0180432_10000507_pt1 | contig 63723 bp, 39 predicted proteins | sample SS_ome_10_FD_132414 | JGI IMG/M metagenome (GOLD analysis project Ga0180432, IMG submission 132414) | Hypersaline lake sediment archaeal communities from the Salton Sea, California, USA - SS_1_MS_2 metaG | ecosystem: Environmental > Aquatic > Non-marine Saline and Alkaline > Hypersaline >... | reverse complement strand
GCGCGTACAAGCCGATTGGGGCGATTCAGCGCCGAATCCGTGCCGATCAACAACAACTCTGTGAAATTGCTTTTTCACCTACCTAACCAGCTCCCCAACTAGCCCCAAAGCAGCAGCGTCATCTTTGCCTGTCGGATTTGCATTCCCCGTCGCCACCGGCTAATATTGTTCCCGAACCGAGGTGAACACCTAGACTATGCAACCCCTTTCCGTCCAGATCTTACACACCGGCGGCCACTACCCCGAGCTGGTAGAGCAGCATCTCCGCAGCCAGGGAGCCCCGGTCACAGCTTACGAGCTTTCCGCCGACGCCTTTGAGGCCTTGGACGATCCCCAGCGCGCCCTTCCACCTGAACTCGGCGCGGCCGACGTGGTCATTGCCATCGCCTTACCGCCGGGCCTCATCACGGCCCTGCCGCCTCTGCTGGCCGATACGCAAGGCCGGGCGCTGCTGGTGCCGGTTGAGGACCCCGCTTGGGTACGTGCGGGCCTGGAGCGGCAGCTCCAGGGCCTGTGCAAGACCGCCGGGCTCGAGTGTGCAGTGCCCATGCCCTTCTGTGCCTTGGCCGGCAGCGGGGAGGTCATTCGCGCCTTCTGTGAGCAGTATCATCTCGGCCGCCCGCGGCTGGAGCTGGAGGTCGCTGATGGTGTGGTGACAGCGGCCCGCTGTATCCGGGGAGCGCCTTGTGGCCTGACCCACTGGGTGGCCGAGCGCCTCCCTGACACGCCGATTGACGAGGTCGTGGAGCGTGCCAAGGTCCTCCATCACAGTCGCCCCTGCATGGCCAGCATGGCGCTGATGCGCGACCTTGGCGACACGCTGATGCACGTTTCACTCGACATCATGAGGCGCGCCGCGGCCAGTGCGGTACGGCGCGCCCAGGGTGGCTCAGTCATCCGCAAGCGACCCTGACCCAGCCGCACACCGGAGACGGGCACGATGAAGCTAGCGATTGTTGGTAAGGGCGGTATCGGCAAAAGCAGCATTTGCGCGGGGCTGGCGTTGTGGCTGGCCGAGCAGGGCCGCCAGGTCTGGGCGGTGGATGCCGATCCCAACACCACTTTGGGCTATGCGCTCGGCTGGCCGGAAGCGCTGCTGGCTGGCATCCGGCCGCTCTCGGAGATGCGCGACATGCTGGCCAAGCGCGCCACCGGCGGTTCGGCCAGTCGTGCCATCTTCTCACTTGCCCCACCGGTGGCTGACATCATCGCTGACTTCGCGGTGGAGCGCAATGGCATCAGCCTCATGACTATGGGGACGGTGGTGGAGGCTGGCGGCGGCTGCTTATGTCCGGAGAATGCCACGCTCAAGACGATCTTGCGCGAGCTGGTGGCCGAAGACGCCGACATTCTGGTGGACATGGTCGCAGGCCTGGAGCATTTGGGACGCGGAACTGCGATGGCGATGCATGGTCTGCTGGCGGTCACTGATGCGACCGCCCCGGGCCTGAGAAGTGTTACTCGCATGCAGCGCTTGGCCGAGGACTTGGGCTTACACCCGGTACTCGTGGCTGCCAATCGCGTCCGTAGCGAGCGCGATCTGGAGCTGATTACCCAGGCGGTATCGCCCTTGCCGGTGGTGGGGACGGTATCGTACCACGAGGCGATTCAGGCGGAGGGGGTTTTCTCGGGTCCGGCGGGTGGTGCTGTCCGCGACGAGATCGCCCTCCTGGCCGCGGCCATAGATTCCACCCTCGGCGAGTAGTGTGTACCTGCACAGCTCCGCGTAGTGCTACTCGCCGCTCTTCGTAGTTGGTCGTCACCCAGCGCGGGCTTTATGCTTACCTATCTGGGGTAGTCCTCCCCGCATACCATACCTCCTAGAGACGCGTGGCGCGGCCTGAGCTTTGCGCTTTCTGCAAAGGTCAGGTGAGAATGGAGGTACCCGCACCGCAGGCGGGGGTCAATTCTCAGCTTCCAGCCCGCGAATGCCATTAGTCTATGCCATATGCAACACCGACGATACGACACTCAGAGAATGCTTAGCTCGGACTTCCCTTTCTTGCCGCGTAGCTCGGGCTTTCCAGCCCGAGGTCTTCCCTTCTACAACTCCCTAGTGCCAAAAATGCCTCATCCCGGTCATGACCATGGCGATACCGTGTTCGTCAGCGGCGGCGATGACTTCCTCATCGCGTTTGGAGCCGCCCGGCTGGATGATTGCTGCTGCACCGGTCTCGGCGGCGGCGTCGAGGCCATCGCGGGCGGGGAACATCGCATCTGAGGCCAGGCAGGCGCGCCGGGCGCGGTGACCGGCTTTGCGGGCGGCGATGATGGCCGAATCCACTCGGCTCATCTGTCCGGCTCCGCAGCCGACCAGGGTTTTGCCTTGCACCAGCACTATGGTATTGCTCTTGACGTGTTTGGCGACCCGGTCGGCAAACAGCAGCGCTTCCAGTTGCTCGGCGGTGGGCTGTTTCTTGGTGACCACGCGCAACTCGGCCGGGCTGACGCTTTGGGCATCGGGGGTTTGGGCGACGATCCCTCCGGGGATTTTTTTGATGTCGAAGTCTTTGGTCCGCGCGGCGGGGGCGAAGTCCGGCTGCACCAGCACCCGCATATTACTGGACTTGCCCCGCAGCATTTTCAGCGCCTCCTCGGTATAGCCGGGGGCGATGATCGCCTCGACGAAGGCCGCGATGATGGTGCTGTCGTAGTCGCCGGATTCCTCCCGGTAGCGCGGGGCGACGACCTGTTGCAGGTAGTCGCTGTTGAAGATCAGCTCGGCCAGTTCCGCGTCAACTTCGCGGTTGAAGCCCAGCACCGAGCCGAAGGCGGAGATCGGGTCAGCGCTCCAGGCGTTGCTGAAGGCCTCCGCCAGGCTGTCGGCGGAGGCCGCGCCACAGGGGTTGAGGTGCTTGATGATGATCGCGGTCGGCTCCTCGAAGTCGCGCGCCGCCTCCATCGCCGCCGTCAGGTCGAGGTAGTTATTGAAGGACAGCTCCTTCTCGCCGTGCAACTGCTCGGCGGTTGCCAGGCCCGGCTCGTTGGCGCTCAGGCCGGCGTACAGGGCCGCTTGTTGGTGGGGGTTCTCGCCGTAGCGCAGGTCCTCGCCCTGCTTGATGAACCACGGCGCGTAGTAGCGCGGGAAGTCGCCCTCCGCGCCTTCCTGCTCGCACAGGTACTTGACGATAGCGGCATCGTACTGGCCGGTATGGGCGAAGGCTTCTCTGGCCAGTCGCAGCCGCGTCTCCGCGCTGACGGCACCCTCGTTGGCCTGCATTTCGGCGATGACTTCATCGTAGTAATCCGGGCTGCAGATCACGGTGACGAACTTGTGATTCTTCGCCGCCGAGCGCAGCATGGTCGGCCCGCCGATGTCAATATTCTCCACTGCCTCGGCCATGCTTACCCCTGCGCGCGCCACCGTTTCCTGGAAGGGGTACAGGTTCACCACGACCATATCAATCATATCTATGCCCAGCTCTTCGGCTTCCTGGAGGTGGGCCGGCTTATCGCGCAGCGCCAGCAGGCCGCCGTGAACTTTCGGGTGCAGCGTTACCACCCGGTGGTCCATTATTTCGGGGAAGCCGGTGTAGTCCTCGACGGCTTTAACTGGCACGCCGGCCTCCTGCAGCTTCCGGCGGGTGCCGCCGGTGGAGAGGATCTCGACACCCATTTCCGCCAAGCCCTGGGCGAATTCGATTATCTCGCGCTTGTCTGACACGCTGATCAACGCTCGTTTGACTTGGTACATCGGCGGCCTCCGAGGGTACACAAAAATCGCCGGCCCGCTGCACGCTCACTGGCTCTCGGCTGGTGAGTGACCGGGGCGGCGTTGGTATCTTACTGCGTCGGATTATACTCCCGCCCCAGGGCGATGTCAAAACGGCTGCCAATCCCAGATCGGCAGCCGTTATTTACTATATGGTCTTGGCGTAGAGCCAACCGCAGGCTACTTGAAGAGGCTTGTGGCCTCCCGCGCGCAGATCTTCACATGACCGTCGGCATACAGCACATTCATTGCCCCGACGCCGGCGGTATGGACCTTGATATTGGTCGGCTTGGAGAAGAAGTCGGACATCAGCCAGCAGTCCGCGTCGCAAAGCTCGGTCAGCACGCGCGGCTGGTTGCCCCAGACCTTGTCCTTCAGGAAAAACCAGTCTATCCAGGTTTCCTGATTCGGCTTCCCGGGCGACACCTCTCCCGGCAGCCCGTCGAAGGAGAACGAGCAGTAGCCGATATTACCCGCCGCCCAGTTCGCCGGTGTCGGCAGCAGCGCATCGAAGCCAAACTTTCGCGCGGACGGGCAGTAGAAGATCTGGTAGTTCTTCACATACGGCTCCAACTGCCGCACCAGTCGCGGATGTGGGTTACTGGCATGGCTGTCGCAGGGGAAAGCGTCGTCGTGGTCATCGGCGTACATATGCCATGCGATTCCGAGCTGTCTAAGGTTGGACAGACAGGTTGAGGCCCGGGCCGATTCCCGCGCCCGGGCGAACACCGGGAAAAGGATAGCCGCCAGGATCGCAATAATCGCGATTACTACGAGCAGCTCAATGAGCGTGAAGCCTGCGGTCTTGCGGCGCGACACTTCATTCACCTCCCAATCGCTGCTGACACGTCCCTCATTATATACCCCTCACACAGATTACTCAACCATCCCTTGTCCCATACAGGGGATGCTGGCCCAGTCGTTATCCTTAATTCTTCCGGAAAGGCCGCATAAGAGGCGGAAGCGCCAGCTTCCGCCGAGAATCCGGCCCATTCTTTGTTTCGCGTAGGTCGGGCTTTCCAGCCCGACAGCCGTTGCCGTTATTCCCTCTCCCTGTGGGAGAGGGCTAGGGTGAGGCCCGCCGTTGCCTTAAACGTGGACTGTCCCCCCACTGCCTCTCATCGCTTCACCAACGATCCGCCTTACCGACTCCACCGCTCATGCACCGGCGGCATTTGCGGGAAGGCCCCATGCGGCTCCCTCTGGTACCAGTAGCCGACCGAGCTCACATCATCGGTCAGCGGCTCATAGCACCGGTTCGGCCACCAGCCCAGCTCCTGGATCGTCACTCGCAGGTCCTCATCGAAGCGGATCGGGTCCATGATATGCCAGCGGTACAGGCCGTGCTTGGGGACTTTGCCCTCTTCTTTCTGCCACAGCGGGTAGCCGAGGAAGGCCGTCGAGAAGGTATCGCCGAAACCCCAGGCCCCGCCGAAGTAGTCCTCGGTGCCGGTCCCGCAGATGGTCGGGTATTGCTCATCGCCGTCAATATAGAACTTGATTTCGCCCTCGCCCCACCAGCCGTCGGAGAACTGCACCCAGGCCAGGTAGGTGCCGACATATTGCCCTTTGCCTTTGATCCCGTCCAGGATCACGTGCTCGGGAACTTCGCGCGTCCCCATTGCGCGCCGCCATTGGGCGTGCAGATAGGCTGCCGCCTCGGGCACTTCGGTCTCCGCCCAGGTTATCTGGTAGAAGAAGCCCGGAATCTCCTCCCAGCGCTGGTTCTCGATGGTGATTCTAGCTCCCTCACAAAACGGCATTGGCCAGTAGCTATTCATCCCGCCGCTGGGGTTGACTGCGATCGGCAGGGAGTTGACTTTGGTCCTGAGGGAGTGTCCACAGCAGAAGAAGTCACCTAGCGGTACCTCGACTGAGGGCGTCTCTTCGTCGTCCCAGTACATGCGCAGGATACAGTCGCGGTAGGCGATTTCTCTCACGGTGATCCAGATATGTTGGATGACGCCGGAGCCGGAGATATCGGCGAGCGTGACGGTTTCTTCCGGCGCCAGTTTGATACAGGGCCGGACTTTCCAGCCCTCGCCGAGCATGGCCGCACCCCCGGCCGCGTCGGGTGCTTCCGGTTGCGCCTGAGCCCCGCCACCCTTCTTGCCATCGGGATTCTCCGCACAGATAGAACGTGTCTTTGCCTCGGCCAGGAACGGCACGCCTCCAAGTCCGAACTGAAAGCTATGGTTGGACATCATTAGACAGCCTCCTTCGCAGACCGTTTGTTCGCGCTTACCGCGACCGCCACGACGCTATCAGAGCGAAATCACGTTTCATACTCGATGCCTTTTTGGGGGTGTCTTACTGCTCACCTGAGCACCCTTGAGCTTCCTCGTTTGGCCTGCGATTACCTTCCGAGCTCAGTAGGTTGGTGTGACGCTTGGGGCCTATCCTGGCCTGCGAGGTTGGAAGCTGTCTCAAGCTCCTGCAAGGGGGACTGTCCTCTGAGCTTTCTAATGCCTTACAAAGCTCTCCGTGGGGCAGGCATCCTGCCTGCCGCCGTTGCTGTTGTCCTCTCTCCCCTGGGGAGAGGGCTAGGGTGAGGGCCGCCGTTGCCGTTTTGCCGTTGTCCCCTCTCCCTGTGGGAGAGGGGAATAGAAGGGGTGAGGGGCCGCCGTTGTGCCGTTCCCCCCTCCCGTCTCGGGAGGGGGCTGGGGGGTAGGTGCCGTTGCGCAATGCAGCAGTACCTACCGCCCCCACCAGTACTTCGACGCGCCCTCGAAGCCCGTATCGGCTTCCACCTCACTGCGCTTCATCCATTTGGCGTGCCCGTCCACGAACGCGAAGTTATCGCCTTCGTTGTGTCGGCCTTGGAGCCGCGCGATGCCCTCGAGGCCGCAGTACGGGTCAGTCGGGTCCTGGGCCAGGTGGTACGAGGGGATCAGCACGTAGTAGTTGTCATCCCCGAACCAGATCGTCTCGGAGGGCCTCTGGATATCGGCCAGACACAGGCCGGGGTACGACCACGCGCTCAGCCAGATATTCATCCCGTACCCGAAGTTGGTATCCGGGTCGGCCACATCGCCCCATTTCCCCGCCGGATTGCTCGGGCAGGTGAAGATGTCCCTATTCTTCACATACGGATAGAGCTGCTGCGGCCAGACCTTGTAGTCGCCCGGCGTCAGCGTGATGTGGTTGAGCATATCCTCATCGTAGTCCTCGACATACATCAGCGCAGCCAGCCCCAGCTCCTTGAGGTTACTCAGGCAGTTGGTCTGTCGCGCCTTCTCCCGCGCCCTGGCGAACACCGGGAACAGGATCGCCGCCAGGATCGCGATGATCGCGATCACCACCAGTAGCTCAATCAGCGTGAAGCCTCTGCGGCTTTGCCATGCCATGCTTGTCACCGTGGTTCAAGTGATGGGACATCCCCTATTATATACCCATCGCCGGCCTTGTTGAACCTTGTCCTGCCGCCGCTGCCGCAACCTGGCCTCCGGCCTTGGCTGCCATTAGACAAAGCCGCCCCGATGTGGCATAATTGGGGCCGCTGTCTGGCTTTTCACAAACCCACCGACCCATCACAACCGCGGCCGAAGTGAACTACTGCGCTCGTGACATCGGTCCCGAGGCTGCTTACCCAATCCGCTAGAATCAGGAGCCTTTATCATGCCCAAAGACATTGACGTACTGCCCAATTTCCAGAGAGGCGCCATCGAGTTTGCGCCGATACCCCAGTTCCTTTACACCGGCGACCTCCGCACCGAGCTGGAGAGCGGCCTATCCCCCGAGGCAGCCGTGACCATGTACGACCACCTGCTTCATATCCGCAACTTCGAGGAGACCATTGTCCAGCTCAAGAGCGGCCGCTACAAGCCGCTGCCCGACTTCCGTTTCATCGGCGCGACCCACCTCTCCATCGGCCAGGAGGCCGTAGCAGTCGGCACCATGGCGGCCATCAACCCTGATGACTACATCACCTCCACCCATCGCGGTCACGGCCATTCCATCGCCAAGGGCGCTTTCGCTCTTCAGCAGGCTGAGATTGACGATATGCTGGAGTTTTTGGGCGAGGCTGCGGCCAATTATGAGTTCGACGCAGCCGACCGCGCCTCGGTCTATCAAGCCGCCCTCCAGGAGCACCTCTTCCGCACCATGGCCGAGCTCTTCGGCAAGGAAGAGGGCTACTGCCGGGGTCGCGGTGGCGGCATGCACATTGCCGACTTCAACGTCGGCCATCTCGGTGCTAATGCCATTGTCGGCGGCTCGTATGCGATGGCCACGGGTGCCGCCATGGCCGCCGACAAGCTCGGCGATGGCAAAATCTGCGTCTGTCTGGTCGGCGACGGCGCGGCCAACAATGGTATCGCCCACGAATCCTACAACTTCGCCAGCATGGCGCAGTTCAAAAACGGCTGCCCGATTATCTATCTCATCGAGAACAACCAGTATGGCATGACCGGCCAGCAGGTGGGCGAGGTCACCGGCACCTTGCGCCTGGCCCGCCGCGGCGCCGGCTACAATGAAGTCAACATGCACGCCGAGGTTGTCAACGGCATGGACCCGCTGGCGGTCCGCGATGCCGTCAGCCGCGCCGCCGAGAAATGCCGCAGCGGAGACGGCCCCGTGCTGTTGGAGTGTCTCACCTACCGCTACAAGGGCCATTCGCTGTCCGACAACGGCAGTGCCTATCGCAGCGACGAGGAGGAGGCCGCCTGGCTGGCGCTTGACCCGCTCAAGACCTTCCCCCAGCAGCTTCTTGACAATGGCGTTCTCGATGCCGCCGAGGTCGAGGCCCATCAGCAGGCCGCTGCCGCGCGCATCGAGCAGGCGGCGGTCATGGCCGGCGCCGCCACCGATCCCGATCCCCGCACCATCTATGAGGGCCTCTATACCGACACGACTTCGGAGGACCTCGATCCCCAGTGGGCGACTCCTGCCGAGGCGCTGCTCAGCGAGCCGGCCAAGGCCGCTCGCGACGGCCAAGGACGTATCCTGGCTCGCCACGCGGTTGCCGAGGCCCTGATGGAGGAGATGTTACGCGACCGCCGTGTCATTCTCTATGGCGAGGATGTTGCCGATTACGGCGGCGCTTTCGGGGCCACTCGCGGTCTGCTTGAGATCTTCGGCCGCGCCCGCGTCTTCAATGCCGCCATCTCCGAGGCTGCCATCTGCGGCACTGCTGCCGGCGCCTCGATGGCCGGCCTGCGCCCGGTCGCCGAGATCATGTACATTGACTTCGTCCCCATGACCATGGACCAGATCGGCAATCAGATCGCCAAGAACCGCTATATGTTCGGCGGCAAGGCGACCTTACCGCTGGTCATCCGCACCACTATCGGCGGCGGCCGCGGCTATGCCGGACAGCATTCCCAGAGCCTCGAGGCCATCGTCACCATGTTCCCCGGCCTCAAGGTCGTGGCCCCTTCTTCGGCCTATGATCTCAAGGGCCTGCTCAAGAGCGCCATCCGCGATGACAATCCGGTAATCTTCATCGAGCATCAGCATCTTTACACCTCTAAGGACGAGGTGCCGGAGGCGGAGTACACCATCCCTCTTGGCGTCGGCAATATCACCCGCGAGGGCGAGGATATTACGGTAGTCGCCTATTCCTTCATGCGCCATGTGGCCGAGGAAGCCGCACAGATGGCCGAGGAAGAGGGCATCGCGGTGGAGATCATTGATCCGCGCACCCTACTGCCGCTGGACGCCGACCTTATCAACCAATCCGTGAAAAAGACCGGCCTGCTGTTATGTGTCAGCCAGGCGCCGGCGACTGGCTGTTATGCCGAGCACATTGCTTACCAGGCGCAGGCGGCGTGTTTCGAGGCCTTGAGGAAGCCGGTACGGATCGTAGCTGCGCATGACGTACCGCCACCGATGGCGGCACCGCTGGAGCATGAGAATTTGCCCTCACCGGAGAAGCTCCTGCGCAACATCAAGGAGCTGGTGGGCAAGTAGAACGGTGTCGCGCTGACGCCCTGACAATGCACTTGCTATTGCTTTCCGGAGGGGCCGAATAGGGTGGATTTCGCGCAGCGAAATTCGGGTTCCCTATCCGGCCCAGCCGTTGCAGTTAGCCCGTGGGGCAGGCATCCTGCCTGCCGCCGTTGCCGTTGGTGTTGTCTTGTGGAGGGGCCGGCTGAACGCAGTGAAACCGGCCCAGCCGTTGCCTGTAATATGGCTGAACTCGGCTGTTGTAGATTCCCGCCCCCAGCAGGTTTTCCCCGCTGCGGGCGGAACCTTTCCCTGACACCCACAACCAACCGAGGTGGCATGATGGCTGCTGATCTGCGCGTGCTGGCGGTAGTTGCGCATCCTGATGACGAGTGCATGCTCTCCGGCACTTTGGCGCTGCAGGCTCGCGCCGGCATTGAGGTCACGCTGGCGGTGGCGCTGAATGGCAATCGCGGCGGGCCTAGCGGCATAGACCCTCAGACCCGCGCCGCGACGCGCCATGCCGAGATGCTGAAGGCCTGCGAGCTCCTCGGCCTCAAGCTGGAGTGGCTCGACTATGGCGACGATGATTTCATGCAGCACTATCACGAGGGCTATCAGGTCATGGAGATGAACTTCCGCAACTTGGTGCGCCGGGTGGACCCCCAGCTCATGCTGGTCGCGCCGCTGGATGATTATCATCAGCACCATCGCCATGTCGCCGAGGTTGCGCTCAATGCCTCGATCAACGCCGGCAATCCGCACATCGTCAGCGATTGCCCGGCCTCCTCAGTGATACCTTGGGCGTTGCATTTCGCCCCCTTGCCGGGCACGCCGTTTGTACCTGCGCTGTACGTGGACATCGGGGAGACTTTCGAGCTGAAGCTGGCGGCGCTCAGGTGTCACGAGAGCCAGCACCAGTACCTCCGGCAGCGCCATCGCACTGACATATTTGCTCAGGTCGAGGCCACAGCTCGCTACTATGGAGCGGCTTGTGGCGTGGAGTTCGCGGAGGCTTTTGCCGTGTGCGAGCGTTTCAACCGACCGGCGCCGCTGCAGCAACTGGCGAAGTTCTTTCCGGCAATTGAGGAGGGTCAGTAGCAGATGCCTTTCGGCAAGGACCTACTTGACGTTCTGCCATTCCGTGATGACGAAGTCTGCACTTATGTCCGCGGCATCACTGAAGCCGAGATCACCCGCCGCGAGCCGCACCATCACCCCGATTTCACGATCCAGGTCATCGAGGAGGCGGGCGACCTCTACGCGGCTCTGGCGGAGGACATCCACAGCCGCATTCTCACTGCTTCGGCGGAGGGCCGGCCTTTTGTCGCGATCCTGCCGGTCGGTCCGACGGGGCAGTATCCGCTGCTGGCGGCGAAGATCAACGCGGCGCGAACCGATCTCAGTCACGTGCAGCTTTTCTTCATGGACGAATACGCCTATGCGGATGGCGCGAGCATAGACAAGCGCTCGCCTTGGTCTTTCGCGGCGATTGCTGACGACCGCTTCTTCTCGCAGATTGAGGGTAGCTTGCGGCCTACGGCGGGTCAGATTCATTTCCCCGGCCCGGACAACATAGACTCTTACGATGACATGGTGATGGAGGCCTCTGCCGGGCGCGGTGCGGAGGTTGTGTATGGTGGCATTGGCTGGTCGGGCCATTTTGCCTTTTGGGACCCGCACTTGTGGGCCGAGTTCGGCGGTGACGAGGCGATCTGGCGGCAGGCGCGCTCGGCGCACGTCCGCCTGCACCCGCTGACCGTCTTGCACAACTCCTTACGGGCCGGAGGCGACTGGTCGGCGGTGCCGCCGTGCGCTTACACGATTGGGCCGCATCTGCTGCTGACGGCTGGTTATCGCAGTTTCTGGTGCGATGCTGATCTGGGTGATGGGATAAGCTGGCAGCGTTTTGTCGCGCGGCTGGCGGCGCACGGGCCGGTGACGCCGCGGGTGCCGGCCTCATATTTGCAGACGGCTGCGGGCAAGCTGACGATTCTGGGTGCGGTGGCCGAGGACATTGCCGCCCCTCGGGTCTCCTGGCAGTGAGGTATTGGCCGACAGCTATCCCGCGCAATTCACAAGACGCGTACCTCGGGCTTCCAGCCATCTTGTCCCGTGGGGCAGGCTTCAGCCTGCCGCCGTTGCCGTTTTGCTGTTATGCCCTCTTCCTCTGGGAGAGGAGCCGGGGGTGAGGGCCTCGTTGCCGTCAGGACGGGCCGGCTGAGCGCAGCGAAACCGGCCCGCGCCTTTTGGCATCGCGTCGCTGTTTTAGTCCCAAATCGCGTAGCTCGGGCTTCAGCCCGACAGCCGTTGCTGTTGTCCCCCTCCCGTTTCGGGAGGGGGACGGGGGTAGGTGCCGTCAGTTCGCCAATCATCTTGCACCACACGGAGGCGTTGATTATGCAGCTAGCAGTCTGGGGCCATCCGGCCCGCGAGTTCCCGGAGGGCAGCGACTCCATCGCGCACATCACCACCTGGCTGGGCCGGTTGCGTGACGCCGGCGTAGGCAAGTATATCCCCTTTGTCACGAGCCGGGGCAACCCAGTCCTGGAAATCGAGGCCCTGGGCCCGCCGCAGCGCGACCTGCTCGACCCTCTGATGCAGGTCGGTCGCGAGATCGGCATGGAGGTGCATCCGATTGTCGGCCTCGGCGGCGTAACACCGGGCTTCAGTGATGACGAGGGCTACTATGTCCCGCTGCTGAAGGCCGGCGAGGAGTTGCCCTCGTGGTCCGGCCGCTGGGCCGACCCGGCGTGGGAGGAGAATGTCGAGTTCATCTGCCGCATCTCCGAGCAGATGCTGGACAACTACGACTGCGACGGCTTGCACATGGACGCGGTCAGGTATCCGAACACGGCGGTGCTGGACGATCATCCCTGCGTGTGCCAGCGGTGTCGGGCGGCGCGGGCCAAGTGGCTCGGCCAGGAGGTCCCGGATGAGCAGGACCTGGCCAGGCCGGGCGTGGTCGCCTTGGAGATTAGGATGCGCGAGGGCTTTGTGCGTGGCGTGGCGGAGCGGTTGCGCCGCCTCTGCGACCAGCGCGAGCTGCCCTTATCTTTGGCCGCCCGCGCCCGCTACCTCAAGGACGCCGTGGCGGAGGGCCAGGACTGGGCCCAGTGGTGCCGCGACGGCCTACTCGATTTCGTCTGCCCGATGAGCTACAACCCGTGCCTGGACCGCTTCCAGCGTTTCGTTCAGCAGCACGCGCGCCTGCTTGCGGGCACTGATACGCCGCTTTATGCCGGAGTGGGCCGCCAGAGCAGTCTCGGGACTCTGTCGCCGCAGGATATGATGCAGCAGTTTGAGTACCTCCGCGAGCAGGGCGTTGAGGCGGCCTGCATCTTCCACGCCGGCGCTCTGGAGGACGAGGACCTACGCCTGCTGCAGGAGTTCACCTCCCGGGGCTAGCGGTACTGTGACCTACGGAATTGCCGGCCGGCGCGGCCCAGAATGGGGACTGTCCCTTCAGGGATTGTCCCCTGGCATAATTCACCAGCCGCGTGGCTCGGCCTGACCTGCGCCTCCTGCAGGTCAGGTGAGAATGCGGGGTACCCACGCCACAGGCGTGGGTCAATTCTCAGCTTCCAGCCCGAGGTCCTTGCAGTCGTCAAGCCTTTGCCTTGAGAAGGGGATACGCCTGTGCAAGTACTCGATACGATACCTTTCGCACCTGATGCCGAGCAACTGCTGCGCGCCGCCCACCTCTCCGAGGCCGGTGAGGACATCGCCGCTCAGGTCCGCGAGTTGGTGGCCGAGGCCTGCCGCGTTGCTCGTCCCAAGGCGGTTTGCGAGGTCTGCTATCTCGAGGCCAAGCGCGCGGGTGCTGTGGACTTTGGTGGCGTGACCTGGACCAGTCGTGTCCTGCGGGCCAATCTCGATACGGTGGAGCGGGTTTTTGTGCATGTCGCAACCTGCGGCACCGAGCTGGCCGGACTTGCCGTGCCGGCGGGCGACTTTCTGCTCGACTACTGTCTGGACCTCATCAAGCAGCAGGCCCTCAACGCGGCTCATCGCCATCTCAGCGAGTACCTCGCGGACAGGCATGCGCTGGGCAAGACCGCGGCGATGGGGCCCGGCTCGCTGGCCGACTGGCCGATAACCGAGCAAACCAAGCTCTTCTCAGTTATTGGCGATGTCGAGCGGCTCATCGGCGTCACTCTGACCGAGAGCTGTCTGATGATTCCTAACAAGTCGATCTCCGGCATTATCTATCCTACCGAGGTCAGCTTCACTAGTTGCCAGTTATGTCCTCGTGAGGTCTGTTCTAACCGCCGTGCTGCTTTTGATGCGGAGTTGGCCGCAGGCTACGGCCTGTGATGCGGGCCTGACCAAGAGCTACGGTCTGGCCCCGCAATTTTTTCCTTAGGACCTTGCGCTTCCCAAGCATCTTACGGTGGGTCGGGCATGTCAAGTATATAGCGTGGGTCGGGCTTTCCAGCCCGAGTCCCTTTGCCGTTGTTGTTCTCCCCTCTCCCCGTGGGAGAGGGGCCGGGGGTGAGGCCCGCCGTCCGGCGTACCCACTCCCCGAAAAACAATCTCGCCTGCCGGCGCAGAATACGCTTCCCTCTCGACCCTATAATCGGTTAACATGGTCACGACATCCCGCCAGCCATCTTCTCAGACCGGATCGCCAGGGGAGACAGAGATGACCCGACCAGACCGCCAACAGCCGCTGGGTATTGCTGTGACCTTGGCATTTGCCGCCGCGCTCGTCGCAGTCCCGCTTGCGCGTGCCGCAGATGCCCCAGCCAAGGAGACGCTTATGCAATTCACCACCCGCATCGAGTTCGGCAAGGACATCGGACAGAACTTCGGCTCGCTGTTCGAGGTGCCGACTACGGACGGTAACTTCGTCATCGGCGCCGGCTTTGTGGGGGTTTATAATACCCACGACCGCATGGACCGGTATGCGGTTCAGCTCTTCGTGCGCCCGACCGACGGACAGCGGCAGTTCACCAGCCGGCGCCTGCCCCGCATCGGCGACAAGACCGGAACATACATGTACGACTATGACGGCAAGGTCTATGCGTACACCTATGGGGAGAGGCCGTTATGCTGCTGGGACGCGGCGACTGAGACGTGGGACACCGATCCGCCCCGCACTGACAGCCGCATGCACCTGGGCGCGGGCGTGCTGCGCTTCAGTGGCAGCAACGCCTACTACAACGACCAGCCGCTGCTCACCGAGCCGCAGCAGGGCAGCTACTACCGCTTCTACTATGCGCATGGACTGCTAGGCTTTTACCACACCGACTGGGCCGGCCAGAGCGGCTCGCGCCCCTATGAGCAGGACAGCGCCGGATTCACCAAGCTGTATGCCTGCGCCTGGACGCCCGAGAGCCAAGTGCCACTCGACCTGACTAAGGCGATCGTGCGGACGCTCAAGTATGTCGGCGAAACGCCCTTCGCCTGGGGCCAGTTCGGTGGCGAGGTCCTGACCTGCTCCAACCAGGGCGGCCTCTATGCCTGCGACGGCAAACAGTGGAAGATGCTGGTCGAGCCGGACAACAAGACCAGCTACCAAATCTATTCGATGCTCAACTTCTACGACAAGCTGCTGATGGGGCAGTATCCGACCGGGCAGTTGATCGAGTATGACGGGGAGAAGGTGACGGTGCTGGAGGGCTGGCCGCCGCGCCTGGAGGGCGTCTCGCCCAGCGCTCGCGAGGCCCAGACCACCACCATCTATGGCGGCGATGTCTTCGTCGGCGTCTGGCCCTGGGCCGAAGTCTGGCGGTACAATCAGGATACCGGCGAATGGTTCTTCGTCCAGCGCATGTTCACCCATCCGCCGATCACCGACGCGACCGTCCATCCGTATGAGAATGAGTGCCGCGCGCTCGACCTGGTGCTGAACTGGTGGGGCCAGCGCGCCACCAGCCTAGTGCCGGCCGGCGACTCGCTATACGTCTCCACCTCCACCAAGGGACCGGGCGACTGGAAGCCGGAGTACGAATTCGTCGGCGACGACAAATGGAAGGAATATGGGGCAGTCCATCGCCTCACGACGCCGGGGAGTCTGTCGGCTCCGGTGCAGTGGCGGGCCGAGGCGACGCAGCTTGAGTTCATCATCAGCCGCGACGAGTTGCGCATTATCCAGGACGGCGAGCAGTTGGCCTCAGCGCAGTTGGCGGCCGAGTTAGCTGCGGGGCTTGCTGAGGCCGGCGGCCCGGCCGAGGTCAAGTGGGGCAGCGGTGTTTTCGGGCCGTTTGCGGGAGCGACTTTGGAGGGGACGGTCAAGGCCTCCGCGACCGCCGTTCCCTAACCCACTTCAATTGATTTCCTGCTCTTCCAGGGCCTCGTGGCTCTCGGGCGGACACAATTTTCACACCACTGAAGGCAGCCTAGCAGGGCACCAGCCCCGCAGGATCAGGGCCTCCCGCAGAGTCGTACGCCTTCTACTCTAAGAGGTTAGGCGTTTTTTCGCTTTACCTCCGCAAGACCCTCCCTAGGTGCACGAGCGCCGCAGGCTCAGGGCCTCGTGCCTCCAGCGCTCGCTCTACCCCCCTTGAATAAAGCACTCTGCCTCCCCCTAGCAGAACGGGGGGAAGGTAGGGGCATAAGCCCGGCCCATGCCCCGGGAAGCCCGCAACCAGCGGGGTTCATTGCCTATGGAGGGGCGGGCAAAAAAGCGGTCCCGGAAATGCGCCAACGCCGCTACGGAGAAATTAGGCAATAGAGGGGTGGGCAAAACGGGCGATTCGGCTGGTGACGATAGCCCCAAGAAGTTCAGGTATCTGACAAGATTTGCGGCTTAGGGAGCCATGAGGATAGGCTATTGTGACGGAGCGCCGCAGACAGTTCGCTTATCTCAAGATATCTTGAGCGGCTCCTGGAGGCGCTTTTCGACAAAGAGTTCAGCCCGCCATCGTCGCGGATGGCGGGCTTGAGATTGTGCACTATCCGCTGATTTGCCCCTCAGCGGGCCGGGGTCGTTGGGGAAGTTAGTACAATCATAGGCACCACTCCCCGTCGCGTTGAATTGTCAACGGGCCGCTGTTGTTTTACCCCGGTGCGGCCTCCGGGCGGAGCGAGCTGGGTACAATCATAGGCATCATTCCCCCGGCAGCTTGGTCTGTTTTGCCTTTGCTCTCTCCAGCTTTCGGCTATAGCCTACCCCTTATTTCGACACGCCAAACCTCAGTTCCTGCTTTGCCTGGAAAAAAGTTTTTCGGAGGACTGTGGCGGCTGCGGAAACCACAGAACTCGCCCTTTGGATTGCCTGTGCCCGATATTTTCATGTGGAAGATTATCTTCCGGTGAGGCGGCCGAGCTGTTGCTTTCGGCGCGAGGCCTCGTAGTTTTATCGGGGAAGGCCGGGCGAGTTCATGGTGATGTCTGGTTCCATCTTAGCCTGCAGCCACCTCCCTTCTCTGGTTTCCAAGGGGCACTCTGGGACTTAGTTTATCTCAAGCCTCTCGCGAGAGAGGCCTTGCATTACTATACATACCCATCTTATGCTGCGCCTAAACCTGAGCAGGATAGCGCCGAGCTTCCGGCGAAGTGGTCTGAGGTGAAGAGGGCTGTGCCGAGGCGACCGGAGGTAACGAAATGAGTGGCCCCATCGGTCGGGCTGTTGTGCTATCACTAGTGCTGGCCTGCGCGCTAGGCTGCTTGCGGATAGCGTCGGCCGAGGAACAGGCAACCGCCTTCAGCGCGGCGGAGTGGGTGCCGCTGGCTCTGCTCAACGGCCAAGCTGAGTTGGTGCCTGCAGCAGTTGCGCAACTGCAAGCGGCCTCGCCGCTCAATCGGCGGCGGGCGGCTTTCATCCTCGGCCAGATCAGGACGCCGGCGGCCTTGGCCGCGCTGCGTGGTACGCTGAAAGACAGCGACCGCTGGGTGCGGATCCACGCCGGCGTCGGTTTGGCGCAGCAGGGCTTCGCCGAGGGTTACCCGGGGACGAAAGCCGCGTTCTATGAGGCCTCGCCCTGGCTGCAGTACTACGCCATCTACGGCCTGAACCAGATCGGCGACGAGGCCGCGCGGCGATTGCTGGCGCAAAACGCGTGCCAGGGCAGCCCGTTTCTCAGCCGAATAGTCAAGGCGGCGCGGCAGCCGGCGCCGGTGCAGTCACCCCCCGGCCCGTTTTACGAGCACCCTCTGGCCGCACCGGATTGGCCGGAGCTTGTGGAGATCGCCACCCGGGCCCTGGTTGATGAAGGCGATATCTGGTTCCACGGCGGTGACTATGACCAGGCGATCCGCTGCAATGAGGCGGCGGTGTTTCTGCAGCCCTCGCGGGTTGATCTTTATGCCGCCAGCGCGTGGCTGCAATGGTCCATGAATCGGCACGGGGCGGCGATCTCCACCTACCACCGAGCTATCGCCGCCAACCCGACCGACTGGGAGGCGTACTTCGAGCTGGGCTTCTACTACCTGTACCACTGGCACCCCAACACGGCTGTCGAGTACCTGAGACAGAGCGTCGAGCTGGGCGCGCCGCCGATCCGAGCGCGGAGTTACGCCCACGCCCTGGAGCAAGTCGGGAGGCTGAAGGAGGCCTTGAGAGTTTGGCAGCAGCTTGATGCGGTTGACCAGTCCGGCGTGGTTGACATTAACATCCGCCGGCTGCAGCAACTGCTCGCCGCCACGGCGGAAGCCGGTGACTGAGATAGAGATTACACGGAGGTGAGACGGATGTCCGGAATGCGGTATTGTAGCGCCATGTTAATAACCGCCATCGCCATCGTCCTGCTAGGCGGGCCGGTGGCCGCGCAGCCAAGAGCGCCGCAGCCGGGAATTGCCATAGGAGGCATGAGCTCGAGCTTGCTGGATGTGATGCTGCTGCTGAGGCTGGCGCGGCTGCAACTGAGCCGCGAGCAGATTGACGCGATCCTGCAGGTATGCCAGCAGCAGCAGGCCGAGAACGCAGCAGAGACCATGCAGCAGCTAGAGGCGCTGCGGCAGCGGCTGCTGCGCGGCGAACAGCCACAGGCAGCGGACCTGCAACTACTCAGGCAGGCTAGCAGGGCCCTGGGAAGCCCCGGCGGGGATGACCCGAAGAGCAAACAAACTATCCAGATGATCGAGGCCCTGCTCACCCCCGAACAGCTAGCCATGCTGACCGAAGGCTTCGCAGTCTGGGGCAGACGGCAGGCAGATAGCGGCGCGGCACTGGCCGTCTTCACCGCTCTGAGCCGGATTATGAAAGAAACCGATGCCACCAAGCGGCAAGAACAAGCGGCGGCGCTGGTGAAGGCGGTAGGCGAGGCCGGCGGCGCGCAGATAGACGAGGCCGCCATCCAAGACCTGCAGGAGTTCTGCAACCGCGTGCTGGCAATGGACCGGGCTGAGTTCACCGAAGACCGGCAGGAACTGCTGACCGAACTCGGAGTCGTGGTGCCCCCGAAAGTGGATGTGGGGAAGCTGTATCTGGCCCTGGAGCCTGAGCGCGTGCACCAGCAGATTAGGTTTCTGCTGATGACCGAACAGGCTCAGCGGCTGCTGCAAGAGATGCGGGAGGCCAGAGCGGAGGAGTAGGCGGCTGGTACACCACCGCGCCGAGGGCGGGGGTGGCCGGAAGAGAGCAGCAAGGGAACGGATTGCCTAACCCCCTGGCCCCCTTCCCACACCCGCGCTCTGCGCGGGTACCCGGAAGGGGGAATGAAAAGGGGGATAGGTGGGGAAAGCAAGCGCGGCAGCGGCGGCCCTCAGCCTAGCCCTCTCCCGAGGGGAGAAGAGACAACGGATTCTGTAGGGTGGGGACCTGTGCCCCGCCGATAACATCATACGACAACGACCGGCGCGGTACAGGCCCGCGCGCTACAACGGCATGAACAGCCACGACAACGACTGGGCCGGATGGGGACCCCCAACGCCCCCCATTCGGCCCCTCCTGACGGCAACAGCGGACACCAACAACAAACGGCAACCACTGCGGGCGCACCGACGCCGGCCCCTCCGCAAGGCAAGAACAACAGCAACGGCGAACGGCAACGACAACGGGTGAGAAGAAGGGGTCGGGAATCAGGGATTTTTTGCGCTAGGCAGGGAGGAGTCCGGCGACGGTTGCAGGAAATGGCGCAATGTAGTATGCTGGACAGCGTTTTGTACGCCAATTCGGTCAACTGGAGCAAGCACTTCTATGGCCAGGATGCGGGAGATTGAAGAGCTGCAAGAGTACCGGGACCTGATGGAAGCGCCCGATGAATACCAGGAGGGGTTCGGGTGGAAAACGGTGCTGGGGGCGCTTTTCATCGGCTTTATAATGATGCCGGGCGCGATATACCTGGGTCTGGTGGCCGGTCAGACCATGGGCCCGGCCGCGGAATGGACCACCATCATTCTGTTCACCGAGGTGGCGCGGCGGTCCCTGACCACGCTGACGCGGCAAGAGGTCTATATCCTCTACTACATCGCCGCCGGCCTGACAGCGATGACCGGCGGCCTGGCTCTGGCCGGCGGGCCCTTCGCCGGGCTGGTCTGGCACCAGTTCCTGCGCCAAGCAGCTCCGGGAGGCCTGGGCGACCAAGTCCCCAACTGGGTGACGCCGCCGCCTGAGTCGATGGCAATCCGTAACCGGACCTTCGTTCACCGGGACTGGCTGCCGGCTATCGGGGTGCTGTTCGCCACGCAGATTTTCTCGCGGATCGCCTGGTTCACTTTCGGCTACGTGCTGTACCGGCTGATGTCGGACGGGGAGAAGCTGCCGTATCCGCTGGCACCGATTACGGCGCAGGGGGCAACCGCGCTGGCCGAGGCTTCCTCGAAGGAGGAGACCTGGCGCTGGCGGCTGTTCTCGATCGGGGCGATGATCGGTATCGCCTTCGGCTTCATTTATGTGGCGCTGCCGACGCTGACCGGTGTGCTGCTGGTGCAGCCGGTGGCGATTCTGCCGATTCCGTGGATTGACTTCACGGCGGGTACGGAAGCCTTCCTGCCGGGCGCGGCCACCGGCATCGGGACCAACCTGTCGCAAGTCTTCTTGGGCTTCGTGCTGCCGTTCTGGATGGTCGCGGGGTCGTTCTGCGGCGCTGTCGGGACCCTGATCGTCAACCCAATAATGGTCAAGACTGGCAACATGCCGACCTGGCGGCCGGGGATGGAATCGACCCGCACGCTGTTTGCCTCGCAAGTTGATTTATGGTTGTCGTTCGGCGTCGGGACGGCCTTCGCGATCGCGTTCATTGGGATGTACAAGAGCTACATTCAGTACACGGAGGCGCGCAGAGAAGGTGAAACCGGCGGGGCGCTGGGGTTCGGCAAGCCGAAGCACGACCGGGGCGACTTCAATCCCTACCTGTGTCTGGCGCTGTTCTTTCTAACAACGACGGGCTATGTCATCCTGTGCCGCGTACTGGTGCCGGATTTCCCGCTCGTGTTCATTTTGGTTTACGGCTATCTGTGGACGCCGTTCCAGTCGTATGTGAATGCGCGGATGGTGGGCCTGACCGGGCAGTTTATCTCCTTCCCGATGATCCGGGAGGCGACTTTCATCTTCAGCGGCTACAAGGGTGTGGATATTTGGTTTGCGCCGATCCCGCTGAGTAACTACGGTGCCACCAGCCAGAAGTTCCGGGAGGTGGAACTGACCGGCACCAAGTTCACCTCGGTGCTGAAGGCGGAACTGCTGGCCTTCCCCATCATCATCGTGTGCAGCTTCATGTTCTGGAGCTATATCTGGCGGCTGAATCCGATCCCTAGCGTGCAATACCCTTATGCACAGAAGTTCTGGGACTATACGGCGATTCAGCAGTGGCTCTGGTACTCGGCGACGACGGAGGGTGGCCATGCGGAGATGTTCCAGCGCGCCATCAAGCCTTGGGTCATGGTTGGGGGGCTGAGCTTCGGGATCTTCACCTACTGGCTGCTGAACCTGTTCAATGCGCCGATATTGCTGATCTACGGGTTCATTCGCGGTCTGAGTATCATGCCGCACTTCATCTTCCCGGAGTTTGCCGGCGCGCTGATCGGGCGCTACTACATGCGCAAACGGTTCGGTGAGGAGAACTGGAAGCGCTGGCCGCCGGTCTTATACGCCGGGTTCGCCTGCGGCATGGGGCTGGTGTCAATGCTCTCCATTGCCTTCGCCCTGGTGTCGCAATCTATCTCGCAGTTACCGTTCTAGGGCGGAATCCATAGCGCGGCGGGAGCAGTACGACTCGCCGCAGAAGCTCTGGCAATCAAGGCCCACGCGAGCGTCGCGTGGGCCTTTGGGTGGGCGTAGAGAGCAACGGCGGGCCTCACCCCCGGCCCCTCTCCCACGGGGAGAGGGGATAACGGCAAAACGGCAAGGGCTGTCGGGTGGGAGATGCGGGTCAGAGAGGACTCTGAGACCCTGGCTGCGAAATAAGAGGCGGCTTTGAAAAGCAAGAAGGAGTGAGCGAGACGATGAAAATGCGCAAATGCGGCGCGTCCGATATCGCGGTCTCAGTCGTGGGTATCGGCTGCTGGTCGTTCGGCGGCGGCCAAGATGATTACTGGGGACAGCAGGACCAGCAAGCGGTCAATGAAGTGGTCAGCGCAGCCCTCGATCAGGGCATCAACTACTTCGACACCGCCGAGGGCTATAATGAGGGCCGTAGTGAAGAATCGCTGGCCCAGGCCCTCAGCGGCAAGCGGGAGCAGGCGGTAATCAGCACCAAAATCACGCCCTCCAATACCGAGCCGGCAACGCTGCGCCAACACTGTGAGGCCAGTCTGCGGCGGCTGGGTAGCGACTATGTGGACATCTACTACGTGCACTGGCCGATCACCGAGCACTCGGTGCCGGACGCCTTCGCCATGCTCATGGAACTGAAGTCGGAGGGCAAGGTCCGCTCGGTCGCGGTGAGTAACTTCGGGGTGCAGCAGTTGGGCGAGGCCCTGGCTACCGGTGCGCAGATTGACCTGAATCAGATCTGCTACAACCTGCTGTCACGGGCAATCGAGGCGGAAATCATGCCACTGTGCCAGGCGCAGAATATCGGCATCGTACCCTATATGCCGCTGATGCAGGGGTTGCTGACGGGTAAATACGCCCGCGTTGAGGAAATACCCCCCAACCGGCGGCGGACGCGGCACTTCCAGGGCGACCTGGCACCGGCTCGGCATGGCGAGGCAGGTGCGGAAGAGCTTACCTTCCATATCGTCGCGCAACTGCGGCAGATCGCCGCCGAGGAGAATCTACCGATGTCGCAGCTCGCCTTGGCCTGGACGATGGCGAGGCCGGGTGTGACCTCGGTGCTGGTCGGGGCGCGTAACCGGCAGCAACTCGAAGACAATGCGCAATCCGCCGAGGTCGAGCTGAGCGAGCAGTTGATGGGGCGGCTGGATGCGCTGACCGAGCCGCTGCTGGAGGCGCTGGGGCCCAACGCCGATTACTGGCAGTCCGGAGAAAACAGCCGGATACGGTGAGGACAAGACTGGATGACTTGCTGAGGGAGCGATGATGACCCCGCGAGAACGTTGGCTGGCACTGCTGAATCGAGAAAGCTATGACCGCGTCCCCCTCACCTATCGGGCGACTGCGGAATTCACCGCCAAGCTGCTGGACCACCTGGGCTACGAGAACTTCGAGCAGGCCCGCGAACGGCTGCATATCGAGCCGGTGGTGAGCGTGGGGCCGCGCTACGTCGGGCCGCCGCTTGCGCCGGATAAGGACGTTTACGGCATCGGCTACCAGGACACCGACTACGGTGAGGGCACCTACCACGATGCCATTTTCCACCCGCTGGCTGAGTACGATTCGGTCGAGGAGATCGAGGCCAACTACCAGTGGCCCAATCCCGACTGGTGGGACTACTCCGGCATCCCCGAACAGATCGCGGGGCACGAGGAGTGCATCATCCGCGGCGGCTACTACGAGGAGTTCGCGACCTATAAGTTCCTGCGCGGCGTCACCCGAGGCTATCTCGACCTGGTCGAGAAGCCGGAGATCGTCCACTACTGCATGGGCAAGCTGACCGACCTCAAGTACGAGGACGCCGCCCGTATCTACGAGCAGATTCCGGGCAAGGTAATCTGGAGCTGGGTGGCCGAGGACTTCGGGACCCAGGACGGTCTGCTGATTTCGCTGGAGCATATCCGCGAGTTCTGCCTGCCCCACATGCAGCGGATGACCGGCCTGGTCCACGCGGCCGGCGCCTTCGCCTTCCACCACAGCGACGGGGCGGTGAGTGAGAACCTGCCGCAGATGATCGAGATCGGTATTGACGTTCTGGAGCCGGTGCAGTGGCGGGCCAAAGGCATGGAGCGGGAGAAGCTCAAGGCCAACTTCGGCGATGACCTGGTGTTCATGGGCGCGATGGATAACCAGTACACCCTAGCGCGCGGTACGGTGGAGGAAGTGAAGCAGGAGGTCGCCGACAATATGCGGATATTCGGCGAAGGCGGGGGCTATATCCTGGGCTGCTGCCACAACATCCAGGTGATCAGCCCGCCGGAAAACATCGTCGCCATGTACGACACGGCCTACGAGTGCGGGTGGAGGTGAAGATAGGCCGAGCCGAGACCGGAGCCGGGCGTTTTTTTGTGCTGCAGCAGGGGAAAGCAGGCGGGGAGGCGAAGGTCAGTTGCGACCGATATAACCTCGTCTATTGGAGGCAGCTTAGTGAAAAAAGCGATGTGTTACGGCAGTCTGCCGGCCAAAATAGCGGCCCGTGATAAGCTCCAACTAGCCAAAGACGCCGGCCTCGATGGCGTCGAAATCCCCAGCTTCAAGACCCAAACAGAAGTCGAAGAAGTCGCCGCAATCGCCGCAGACGTCGGCCTCGAGATCCATAGCGTCATGGGTGGGACCCACTGGCAACTGCCGCTGTCCAGTACCGATGAGGCCGCCAGAGTCGCCGGCGTCAACGGCATCAAACACGCCCTGCAAGTAGCCAGTTGGGCGGGCGCCGATACCGTACTGGTCGTGCCCGGCGTCGTCACCGAAGATGTGTCCTACGCCGCCGCCTTCGACCTGTCACAAAAAAGCCTGCGGGAACTGCTGCCCAGCGCCGAAGAACTCGGTATCACCATGGCCCTGGAAAACGTGTGGAATAAGTTTTTGCTCAGCCCGCTGGAGTTCCGTGAATACATTGACAGCTTCGAGCACGAACTGGTGAAAGCATACTTCGATGTGGGTAACATCCTGCTGTACGGCTACCCGCACCAGTGGATTGATATCCTGGGCGAGCGGATCGTCAAAGTGCATATCAAGGACTTCGATACGGGGACCAAGAACTTCGTGGCGCTGCTGACCGGTAGCGTGGACTACCCGCGCGTGGCCAACGCCCTGCGCGGCATCGGCTATAACGGCTACCTGACCGCCGAGCTGAGCCAGTATCCGCAATTCCCCGAGCAGATGGTCTATGACACCGCCGCGCACCTGGAACGGATCATCAACAGCTAGCGGCGGATGGGGGGAACTTTTTTGAAAAAAAGTTCCCCTCACCCACTCCTGATGAGTGGGTACCCGCCCCTTCAAAAAACTCTTAGTCGTGAAGGCAGTCACATGACGATGCCTACCCCCCAGCTCACCCACTGCTCTGCAGTGGGTACCCGCCGAAACGGGAGGGGGAGAACGGCTTAACGGCAGGCGGGCCGGTTTCTCGGCGGAAGCTAGTGCTTCCGCCCCGTATGCGGCCCCTCCTGACGGCAACAGCGACGGCAACAGCGACGGCAACAGCAAACGGCAACAACTGCGGGCGCAATGAATTGCGCGCCTACAACCGCAACCCTCACCCTAGCCCTCTCCCAGGGGGAGATGGATAACAGCAAACGGCAACATCACGGGCGCATGCCATGCGTGCCTACAACGGCGGGCGAGGCGGCCGGGCGAATGGTGAGTATGAGCGTGCGTGCGTTAGACTAGACCGCGGAAATCAGCGCAGATTGGTGGATTGTCAGAAAAGAAAACGGCCCAGGCAGGTGCCTGAGCCGTTGTCCTGGCAATATGTGAGGCATCGGGTTAGGTGCGGCTGCGTCTGCGCAGGCCGGCGACTAGGCCGAAGAGGCCGAAAGCCAGCAGCGCTGTGGTCGCAGGTTCGGGCGTAGCCGGTCGGTCATGGCCGGCGTCGAGACTACTGTACTCAGTAGGACGCAACTGCAAATAGTTGTCCTCCCAGCCCCACCAAGAGCTGCTGCCATCGGTCCAGTAGGTGCGCTCATACGCCGTGGGCGTCCAGTCGGCCGTCGGCCAGTAGCTGATGTCGCCCGGCTCGCTCCACCAGCCCCTCTGGATATAAGCGGTAGCCGCCTCCCCCCAGGTCATCGCCGCATCATACCACTCGGGGAAGGTCATCTCGCCCTGGTAGCCAGCAATGGTCTCGCAGAGTGCCTCGTTCAGCAGAATCTGGTAGTAGTCATCGCCAGGGCCCTTGAGACCGATGCCGGTGGCATGCTCGGGCGCGCCCAACATCGCGTACAGGCCGCTGTTGGTCGCTGCGTTGCTGTAGTCCATGTCGGTCGTGCCGCCGACCCAGCCGCCGGCATGACAAGCGCCGGAAATAACCACAACCTCAACGCCCGGATCGAAATAGTCCAGACAGTCGGCAAGGCGGTCATCTGTCATCAGATCATCGAGGCCGCAGCCGGCAAAGCTGTAGCCGAAGAATTCGTCGTCTTCGTAAGGGGGAGTGACAGTGGTGAAGGGCGGGTTGTTGCTGTAGTTGCTATGGTCTCTCTCAAGCGGGTCGTTGGTGTAGGGCCAATCACTGCCTTCATCGCTGCCGGAATCGCCTAGGCCGGTCCAGCCGCCGTGGCCCCAATAGCTAAACACCAAGACATCGCCATCAATGAGGTTGTCGCCATACCACAGCAGATCATCATATATGGTATCGCGGCCGTCGTCGCGGTCGGTGTCGTAGCCTAGCCAGTTGTCGCGCAGCACGGCACGGGAGGCATCATAATAGGAAAGCGCCCCCAGCGCTTCCCAGAGGTAGTCATTATCATCCTGGAACTCGTTGCAGGCGACGCTGTAGAAATAATACTCGGCTTGAGCGGCCGAGGCCGCCAGTCCCAAGATGACCAGCAACACAACCAGCGATTTTTTGTGGCGCAATCGCCGTCCCCCCTTGTTCGGCCCATCCCAGTGTGACCCTGCCGGCAGCCAGGCTGCTGCCGCAGTCGCAACTGTAAGGCCTAAGATACCTGGGCCCGCGGTGGTTGTCAAGAACAAAAGGGGCTCAGGCAGCGGATGTGAAGGCCGTCGCAGGCGAGGCAGGTGGCCTTGCGGCGGGCCGAGCCAAATAGCGAAAAGAAAAGAAGCACGGCAACTGCCACGGCGTCGGGCTGGAAAGCCCGACCTACGAGATGAGTATTTGGAAGGCCGAGCTACGGGCGGATTGCAGTCTGTACCAGGCGTATGCGATGCAAGCGGCCAAGTGGATGCGGTGAAAAGCAGGTAAGACAGGGGAATGAGGGAAATTACCCGGTGTGGGCGGAAGAATGCAGGGTTCGTGGGAAATGGTTCGGTGTGAGAGTGCTAGTCTAGAGAAGCGGGAAATTATTGCACATGCAGAGCAATCAGACACCTGGAGGTCGTGGCAAATGGCGGATGAAGTAAAAGTCGCTTTCGTAGGAGCCGGCGGGAATGCTCAAGGCCACATGGCCAGGCTAGCAGAAATCGCGGGCGTTAAGATCGGCGCCGTCTGCGATCTGGTTGAGGAAAAAGTCCAGCAGGTGTGCGCGGAATACCAGGCAGCCGCATACAGCGACTACCGCGCAATGCTCGACGAGATCGAGGCTGACGCCGTGTATGTGAGTGTGCCACCCTTCGCCCATGAGGACGCCGAAGTGCTGGCGGCGCGCAAAGGCTGCCACGTGTTCGTCGAGAAGCCGGTGGTACTGAATCTGGATAAGGGCTACGAGATCGCCGAGGAGATTGATAAAGCCGGAGTGCTGTCGTGTGTCGGCTATCAGCTCCGGCTGCTGGATTCGGCGCAGCGGGCGCGGAAATACCTGGCGACCCGCACCATCGGGATGGTCAGCGCGCATCGTTGGGGCGGCTTCCCGGGAACGCCGTGGTGGCGGGTGATGGATCGGTCCGGCGGGCAACTGCACGAGCAGACCACCCACCAGGTGGACCTGATGCGCTACCTGGCCGGCGAGATCGTTGAGGTTTATGCCCGATACGCCCGGCGGGTGATGGATGATGTGGAGAACCTGGATATTCCCGATGCGCAGGGGGCGCTGCTGAGATTCCACGACGGCGCGATCGGCAGCGTCGTCACCAGCCCGATGATGGGCCAGGGCGGGGGCGTCAGTGACCTGAAGTTCCTGGTGGAGGACCATGTGCTGGAGTGGCAGGTGGGAGGCAATCTGCTGACGCCGGACGACGATGCCGAGGTCACCGCCGAGCCGCAGGCAACTAGCAATATTGACGAGGCGTTCGTGGCCGCGATCCGGAGCGGCGATGCCAGCACGATACCGTGTTCGTACCGATCGGGCCTGCAAACCAGTGCGGTGACGCTGGCGGCCAATGAATCGGCGCGGAGCGGTAAACCGGTTGAAGTGCCGCTGGTATAAGTGTATAATGTGATTGGTGGCGCAGCAAAGCTCCAAGACAGGCGCAGACGGCGTCGGCTTTGTTGAAGATAGAGGTTTGCGGTTGCGGCAGTGTGGAATAATATAATAGTACGATGCGCTCAGCTTCGAGCGGCATACGGTTGCGGGGCGAGATGGGCAGGCGTGATTGCCGCGGTCGGTGAGTCGGTCCCAGAGCGTACATAGCTAAGTGGTGCTCATGGTAGCACCGGGAGGTAATGTTGAAATGCATCCAAGGAGCAGAGCAAAGCGGGCAGGCTTCACGCTGATCGAACTCCTGGTGGTCATCGCTATCATCTCAATTCTGGCCTCGATGCTGATGCCTGTATTTGCACGGGCCAGAGCGAAGGCGCGCCAGACAGCCTGTGTGTCGAACGTGAAACAGATCGTGCTGGCGATCAAGATGTACGTGCAGGATGCTGACGAGCAGTTGCCCTTCGGGCTGAATGGCGGCGGGGCCTTCTGGCACGACGCGATTTACTCCTACACGCACAACAAGCAGATTCTGCGCTGCCCCGACCGCAAGGACCGCTATATCGGCTATGGGTACAACTACCTGTGCTCGGGCATCTCGGAAGGCACTTTCTTTGATGCAGCATCCAAGATCGTGATCGGCGACGTGCCGCCGGAGTGCCTGGGAGTGACCAACAGCTCGGCCGGCAGCGAGTGGTGGGTCAACGATCCGGGCAACGACATCTGCGGCGTGCCTGATGATGCGGTTGCCACCATGGTCTCGGCCGGCACCGAGGACCCGGAGAACAACAACTTCAGCGCGATCGGTCGTCCGCAGCGGCATAATGATGGCTGCAACTGGGGCTACGCCGACGGCCATGCCAAGTGGGGCAAGGAAGAGGCGCTGGACCAAGCGGCCTTCTGGAACCCGACGACGGTGACCGACTAGGTGGTGCAGCCAGTGTCGGTGTCGTCGGGACCGTGATTTTCCGCGATTGTGTGCAGTAGGGTTTGCCTCTTGTCGGAATCCGCAAGCAGGTGCCGAGAGGTTGGAGGCATCTTTGTCTATGCCATTGTACTATTGGGCATAGTATGGTGTAAATTGCCAGTTTGGGATGCTGAGGGAACGACTGGGCCAGGGCTCCGGCTAGCTGGAAGCGGTCTCGAAACCTGGTTTTTGAAGATTCGCGGGCTGGTGAGACGCTGCTTCTGGTAGCCGGGGGACAGTCCCTAAAGGGAAAAGGGACAGTCCCCCGATTCAGGGTTTCGGAGCAGTTTCCAGTCTGGGAGGGATTGTGAAACCTCTGATTTGGCGGTGGGGGAGGCCAGTGAGCGCCGCTCCAGGGAAGACCGCATGACAGATCAGGGCGCTGTCCCGAATTACCAGGAGAACGAAGGCGAGAGCCGACCGCAATGGCGCTATATCTTCGGCTGGGTGGCCAGAAGCGGCGCTGGTGAGAGCCGACTGCTGACGGGCTGGATGGGTTTGGCGGCGTCAGAAGTCGGCCTGACGCGGTTACTGCTGCCTAGCCCCTCGCTTACCGAGCTGCTGCGGGAGCTGCAGCCGGCGCCTAGCTGGCGATTGTCGTGGACCCCGCTGTTACGCCGGAGTTACTGGCAGGTGCGGGCCTATCTCTCCGGCCACCTCAAGGAGTTTAGTATTCCTCTCGATCTCGGGCACGTGAGTGGCTTCCAGGCCAGAGTGCTGGGCGCGGCGCAGTCAGTAGGTTGGGGCGAAACGTGCTCTTACGGCGAGTTGGCCGAGGCAGTTGGGAGTGCCGAGGCCAGTCGCGCTGTGGGTCAGGCGCTGGCTAGTAACCCGGTGGCCTTGGTGGTGCCGTGTCACCGGATAGTCGGTAGCGACGGTGGCATGGTCGGTTTCGGCGGGGGCGTGGAGCAGAAGCTGGCTTTGCTGGGGCTTGAAGGGGTGACAGTAGCAGGCGAATCGGTGTGAGGCAGGGGGCGGCGTTAAGCAGGGCTTGCGGTTGACTTTGACATGGTCATTAGTTACAATGGCAGGCGTATCAATAGTGCTTGCAGAGCCGCGTACCGACTGGGCGGGGTGAGGCCTGGTTCGGCACGTGAGCGGCTGTCTGGATGGCAACTGAACTGCAGAGTCGGTCGGCGGTAAATCGTGGCAGGCAAATGACGCAGTAGAGCTCTGTTTCCAACTGGCCGTTTTTGCTCCAGATGGGAGGATGCACTAAGTGAGTCATCCAAAGGGCAGTATCTTATGCGCGCTTCTACTATCCCTGATCCTGGTTTCGGCCTCTCTCAACGGCGTGGAAGCGGCCAGCGTGGAAGCGATGTACGGCGGCGCGGGGGTGTGGCCGGCGCAAGCCTCGGCCAACTCCGAACGCTATTTCCGCTGCCAGGTGTCGTGGAATCCCTCTTCTGAGTTCATGCGCACCGTGCGGGTGAGTTGTTCGGCCGGGACCTATTACGGGATGCAAAATGGGGTAAACCTGGGCACGGATGACGGAGTCGCGGTGCGGACGGTTTCGTCGTCGAGCTCCTCGCGGGTTGTGGAATACACGTTCGGTCCTTTCGCCGGCTATGACATCTGGGGCTGGCCGCATCAAGGGGTGTTCGGCAACCTCAGCACCCCGGGGGACCCGGTGAGTTCGTCGGCGGATACGTGCTCGTTCTACTGCTACTGGGTGACGAGTAGCAGCAGCGGTTCAGACCAGACAGACAGCCTGCCAGTTGTGACAGTGAACGATAACCAGGACTACCTGCAGTGGTACAGCGGCGAGGCGGCCGGGGTGGACCCGATCAGCGTACAGCCGGCGGAGATCACGCCCGATGACGGGACTGGTAGTTCCCGCTTCCGCTTCCGGGTGCGCTACGCCAGAAGGGGCAGCGCAAATCTGCCGCCACGGACCGAGCGGCATGATGGCTACCCGCCGGGTGGCAGTAGCAGCAGCACCTTCGTTGAGTATGACTATGATACAGACAGCTTCCGGCTTGCCGGCGACCGGCATTCGGACCACTGGACGTACGGGCAGTTTGACGACTGGCACAGCCAGGACAAGATCGGCTGGACCGCCAACTGGGGGGGCCAGGAACCCGGGGTAATTCTGATCATTGACGGCGACCTGTCGCGCCCGCGCTTCATGTATCAAGAGGACCCCAGCGATACCAACTACAACGACGGCGCAATCTTCTTCTACGACCTGCTTCCGACTGACTACAAGCGGTATCTGGAAAACATTTTCATGTTCCCGTACGACCCGGGCGGAGATGACGAGCTCGATTACGCGTTCGGGTACATGCGGGGTCGTCCGTTTTCGAACAACTATGTGGCGCTGTCCTGTGGCGGGCATACTTACGAATTTCTGGCCTCGGACGACTTCAGCCCGCCCAACGGCCACAACGGCTGGTTCCAGGTCGGGCGGCCCGGCTATAGGCTGAGCAATGACTATATCCGCACGCGTCCGTTGTGGCGATGGGGCGACAGGCACTTTCAGATAAGCAGCGTGGAGGTCAATGACGTAACCACGGCTGTCCACGACGCCTATTCAGGCTCGGCACCGGCTCCGGCCAATGTTAGGTATGAGGACCACGATGGCGCGGCGGGTGGCTCGGGCTATCCGTACGATTCGCAGGACCTGGGGCAATACCCGAAGGTTGACCCGGTCTTGTCGGCGCATCCGTATTTCCCGACCGGCACCATCTATCCCGGCAGTGATTTCACCCCCGACCCGCTGGACGCCAGCGGCATCAGAACAGTCAGCCCCTTCACGGTGGAGACTGGTGCGGGCCCGAATCCACCGCTGCGCTATACCAACGATGACACGATTCTTCCCAACTATGTGAACATCCAGGTGGGGACGGCTCTGACGCCGTTCCGCGGCGGGAAGTGGACCAACCAGACCACGTTTACCTTCCGCATCAACTACTGGCAATCGGACAATAAGCCGCCGCAACTGATCCGGGTGTTTATCCGGCGCAACGATGCCGGAGGTGAGCCGGGGGCGTGGCAGGCCTACACCATGGAGCAACGCGACCCGCTGGAGACCAGCTACACGGACGGGTGTGTGTTCCAGTTCCAGGCGACGCCGGAGCAGTTCCCCGGGGGTGGTGGGGTAGGAGACTACAACTACTATTTCGCCGCCAGCGATGGGACCAGGACAACGACATACCCGAATCGGCCGGGGGTGTACGCGCAGCCGGGCAACGGCAATATCTACGATCCGGGACATGACGGGTTCAATACGACGCTTGGCCAGTATGGGGTACCGACGACGGCGGCGGGTGAGGACTATTACTGGTTCCGGGTGAATCGGCGGCCGACGCTGAGCGGGCAGTCGGTGGACCCGGCGGCCGGGCGGGCTGGAGAGAACTACCATTTCCGGGTTGATTACACCGACATTGACGGCGAAGTGCTCAATCCCGACGCCACCGGCGACCGTCCCTTCCGGGCCAAGCTTCATCTTGACCTGTTCGGAGGTCCGCTGGGGCAGGCGTCGGTCAGTCAGGTAACGGGCAGTAACTCCCTGAGATACACGACCCAGAGCGGCAATTTGTACGATGACGGGGCGCTGTACAGCGCCGAAGTGCCGTTTACGATAAGAATGCAGACGGGCGCGGCCGCGGGCAATACCTATACCATCACCGGCAACACCGGGGACACCATAACTCTGGGGGCCGGCGCGAATCTGTCGGCGGACGGTGTCAGCTCCGGGGATCAGTTCCGCATCGCCCAGTGGTTCGAGGGCACGATGCTGCCGGCAGACGCGACCGATAACAACTACAGCGATGGTGCCGAGTATGTGTTCGATACGGCGACAAATGTGGAACTAGGGCCGGGCGTGCACCGCTACTGGTTCGAGTTCACCGATGACTGGGGGAGCTGGCTGTTTCCGAATGACGCGAATGTAAAGGTAGAAGGGGAGAGCGTGCGGTATCCGACGGCCGGGTACTTCGAGGGGCCGGAGGTGCGTGAGAACAGCGCGCCGGAATTGGTGGATTTCCGGTTTACACCGCAGAGCACGGTTGCGGGGCAGCCGGACGGGACGACCGCCACCAGCTTTGTATTCTTTGTGACCTACGTGGACTATGAGAACGATCCGCCGGCTTTGATTAGGCTGGGGATTGATGGTACGGCGCAGAATCCGGCGATGATTCTGGACATGGTGGCTGATCCGCCGGAGGACACGGTATATACCGACGGGGCGACCTACAAGACGCCGGCGGTGAAGCTGGCCGAGGGCGACCACGTCTTCTATGCGCAGGCCTCTGATGGAAAGGCGCGCTTCCCGGAGACGGCTCCGGGCGATCCCTTGATCTTCAGCGGGCCGTGGGATGACGCCAACGGCAACGGTCAACACGATGCCGACGAGGATTACGAGCCTTCAGTCAAGGGCCCGACCGTGGCTCCGAATACGCCGCCGGTACTGAGCTTCTTGCCGGACGATGACGGCAGCGCCCCGGATAATCCGCCGGGACTAGAGCCGAACAGCGGCCGCCGCGAGACCAGCTTCACCTATCGGGTGGTCTATAGCGATGCCGACCGGTTCGCCGGTATTGCCGGCAACCCGCCGCGATACGTGCGAGTGTATATAGACGACGTGGCCCATGAGATGACGCAGGTTGACCCCGGCGACCGTGACTACACCGACGGTGCGACCTTCGAGTTCACGATCAGCAACCTGATCGAGGGCACCCCGCACACCTACTTCTTCCTGGCCTCCGACGATCTGGACCGGGCGCGGCTGCCGAATACAGGCGTGGTGCCGAGCCGTTACGACGGTCCGGTGGTGGATGAGCCGCCGGCAGCGCCGCCGAACCTGCTGGTGCAGGATACCCCCAATGACAATGGCAGCTCGATAAACATCGAGTTCTCGGCCAGCCGGGATGACGGGGGCGGCGCGGATGATGTGACTGAGTACCGGGTCTATCGGACCGAGATCGAAGGCCAGTACAGCGACGTGCCGGTGCTGCGGATACCGGCGACGGACGCTCCGGCCTACAGCGCCCAAGACGCCCCGGCCTTTTCCGAGGACCCGCCGGGGCCTCCGACTACCGGTGTCCCCTATTACTACATCGTCAAGGCGTACGATGCGGTGGCGGAGTCGGACCGCTCCAACGAAGAGGGTCCGGTGACGCCCAAGGACAATATCGCGCCGCAGCCGCCCAGCGGTGTAACCGTGACCGATCCGCAGGTGGGCGGGACGCTGGACATCTCCTGGACACCATCGCCCGATGACGGCGGCGGTCAGAACGATGTGATTGAGTATCATATTTACCGGGCGACGGGTCCGACGCTGTTCGCGCCTCCGTATATCGGGACGGTTGCGGCCGGTGGGACCAGCTTCCGCGACACGACCGTGACCGACGAGACGGACGTTTACTACATGGTCAAGGCCTATGACGGGGCCAATGAGAGCAGCGCCTCGAATGTTGACGGCCCGAAGCAGTCCACCGACGGCCAGCCGCCGGTAATCAGCGAGCTGCAGCCGGCGGCGGGCGCCACCGGCGTCAGGCGCGATACCACGATCAGCTTCGTGGCGGAGGACAATGGTGCCGGCGTGGACCAGGGTTCGGTGCAGATGGAGGTGACAGTGTCCGGCGCGGCGGTGGACGGGTTCCTGCAAGTCGGCGGCACTGCGGCGCGGACGACTGTGGAGTTCACGCCCGACACCGCCTTCGGCTATCTGCGGAATGTGCGTGTCGAGGTATCGGTGGAGGACCTGCAGGGCAACGCGAGTGCGCCGCGCTCATGGAGCTTCATCACCGAGGGTGAGCCGACCTCGACAATCAGCGGCCGGGTGGTAGAGAAGGCCGAGGCAGGCGGCGGACCGATTGCGGATGTGGAGATCATCGTCGGGGAGCTGCACGGGACCACGGGGGCGGACGGCAACTACACGATCACCGGCGTGGCGGATGGGACGTATCTGGTACGAGCCGAGCGGAGAGGCTGGTACTTTGCGCCGGAGCAGATCCAGGTGACAGTGCCCGGGGACCAGAGCGATGTCAACTTCACCGGCGAGCCCGGCTATGACATTGCGGGCCGGGTTGTTGATGAGGACGGGGCCGGCAAGCCGGGCGTGCTGATCGGTGTGGACGGCAGGTCCCAGGTGACCGATGCCCAGGGCGACTACCGTTTCCAGGACCTGCCGGCGGGTAGCTATACCGTCGTGCCGACTCTGGATGGCTTCGACTTCAACCCGCCGGAACGGGATGTGGAACTCGGCCCGGCGGCCACTGAGGTGGACTTCGAGGCCACAGTCGAGCAGCATGTGCTCAGCGGCATGATCCAGACCTCCAGCGGCACCCCCATGGAGCAGGTGGCGGTGACGGCCAGGAATACTGCTACCGGCGTGACAGTGGAGGTGGAGACCGGCAGCGACGAGCTCGCCGGCGAGTACATCTTCCAACTGACGCAGGGCACCTATGAAGTGACACCCGCGCGCACGGGCTACCAGTTCAAGCCGCTGAAACAGACCGTTGAGCTAATGACGCAAAAGACCAATGTCAACTTCCTGGGCGTGCCGCTGTATGAGATGCGGCTGTACGGCGGTCTGAGCCTGGTCGCCGTGCCGATCAATCCGGAGGCGGGCGAGACCTTCCAGGACGCCTTCGGGGCCAATACCCCGGTGGCGCGCTACGATACAGTGAACGAGCAGTGGATCACGAACCAGACGCCGGCCCATCCGCTCCTGAACCTGGGGGCGGGCCGCGGCTACTTCGTGAAGCCCGACATCCCGCGTGACCAGTTCATCACCAACTACGTGGCGGGCACACCGATTCCGACTTCTGTCGGCTATGACCTGTACCTGGAGAAGGGCTGGACGATGGTCGGGAATCCGTACCAGGCAGAGTTGGCGTGGGCGAAGCTCGGGATCGCCGGCGGCGGGGCGGTCAAGGACTATGGCTTCATCTGGGACCGGAACGTGCAGGATTACCGGGTGGTGGCCGACGTAGTCGGCTTCGGTATCCTCAATACGCTGGATGAGGGCGCGGGGTTCTGGATGCACTCGACTTCGGTGCGGACGGTGCGAATCAATGCGCCGGCCACCGCGGCGGTGCAGACGGAGACGGGGGCGGCTCTGGGCGATGGCGACTATCTGATCCCGGTGCAGGCGGCCGGGGCCGGACGGGCGGATACGTGCGCTGCCGCCGGCGTAGTGCAGGCCGCGGCCAGTCTGCCCGGCGGCGGGCGGTTAGTCAATCCGCCGGCAGCCGGCTCGCAGGTTGACCTGTACTTCATCGGCAGCGACGGCAGCAAGCTCTGCTACGACCTGCGCGCCAGCACCGCGGCGACCGAGACCTGGGACTTTGAGGTCGTCACCGATATCGGTGACATCGCAGTGGCAGTGTCCCTGCCGGACCTGTCGCGGGTGCCGGCCGACAAGCAGGTGACGCTGGTAGATACGGCCAGCGGCAAGCGGGTCTATGCCCGCACCACGCAGCAATATACCTACCAGGCGACCCGGGGCCAGGCGCGGCGCTTCAAGCTGGAAGTCGGGCCACGGAGCGTCGGGAGCCTGGCGATATCGGCGGTCTCGGCGGCGATGTCCCGAGGCGGGCAGGTGACGCTGACCTACGCCCTGTCGCAGCCGGCAAGCGTCAGCATCAGCGTGATGAATATCAGCGGGCGGCGGGTCAAACACCTGAGCGCCGATAAGGCGGCCACTAGCGGGGTGAATACCGAGGTGTGGGACCTGACCAGCGCGCGCGGTACCGTGGTGCCGGCGGGTAGGTACCTGATCAGTATCGAGGCCAATACCGATTCCGGCCAGGCGACGCGGGCCCTGGTGCCGGTGCAGGTGAGTAGGTAGCTAGGTACTTGTGGTGAGCCGGAAATGTGGCACACTTGCGGTTATTGAGTGGCGTGGGCCGGTTGCACCCGCTGCTGCGCAGTGGGTACCCGGCTCAGCCGGCCCCTCCGTAGGGCAAAGCCAACGGCGGGCCTCACCCTAGCCCTCTCCCGCAAAGCGGGAGAGGGGACAACAGCAAAAGGGCAACGGCGGGCCTCACCCTAGCCCTCTCCCGCAAAGCGGGAGAGGGGACAACAGCGACGGCAACGGCTAGGGAGTCGGGCTGGAAGCCCGACCTACGCGCTGGGTTTTTTGGGAAGGCCGAGCGACGGGAGAATTGCTGGGAAGCGCGAAGGCGCTATTGCTAAGGGCTTGCAGAGATGAGTATGGCTAGGCGGGTCGGAGGCGGTAGTTTGAGCCGGCAGTCAGATGGGAAGTTCAGCGAGGCACCAGGAGGCAGATTGATGAGCCGCTGCGACCGGAAGCGACAAGGAGCACTTATCCTCATATCCGTCGCCATTCTGCTGGTTGGACTGGTGGTGAGTGCCGAGGCGGGCGTCAAGGTCAACGTCGGCGACAGCCGGGACCAGTACGAACGGTTCCTGGCCGAGACCGAGAAGCTGAGCCCGGAGTCGGCGCGGAAGCTGACGGCGTACGTGGAGCGGACCAGCCATTCCCGCATTATTGACGAGTGGGAAGTGCCCAGCGGCACGATCATTGACTACTACCACGTGGGGCGGCAGAAGCCGGGTGGCCCGCAGGCCTCATACAACGGGTCGGCAGTGGTGGTAGGGCGGAATTCGCGGCTGGGCCAGGCCTACCTGCGCAAGGTGTATGCGGAACTGAGCGCGATCGAGCGGGTGAATAAGTGGCTGGGTGACATCTTCGCGCCCAATAATCACATGGTGCTGGTACCGGTGGGGCTGCTGGAGCCGGGGCAGATGACGCAGATGGTGACGGCGCTGGCGGGGGCCACCGAGACGCGCAAGATCGCGATCGTGGGCGCGGAGTTCCCGCCCTGGGACAACCGCTCGCCCGACCAAGGCGCATCAGCCTGGCGGGCAGGGTTTTCAGAGCGGTATTGGTCGGCTCATGAAGTGTGGGACGACGGCCGCCAAACCTTCACGCCGTTGCCAGAGCAGCAGATCCGGGCATACCCGATGTACATGAACCTGGACGTGGACTTCAGCGGCGCGGTCGAGGGTAACGAACTCACGTATCAGACCCCCAATAACTACCCACCCGACTGGTACGCTGACGCCACCGGCGGCCCGATAACGGTGTACAGCAGCGGCCAGTGCAACCCGGAGGGGCTGCACAATACCGCGTGGGAGGGGACCGCGAGCGAGACGATGCCGCCGTCGCCTGACTGGTACACCATCGAGCTGTCGAACCGGACCTGGACCGAGTTTGAGCTGCAGAATGCCTGGTGGAACCTGCTCTTCAACCGGTCCAACGCCAACTCGCTGACCAACTACTACTACGAGAACTCCCACGGCAAGATCACCATCGAGGGTGATCGCAGCGATATCATCGGCTGGGTGCGCAGCGCGCACGTGCTGGACCGCCACAGCTACGGCAGGAACTGGCTATACGCGCAGCAGCCGGGCACGCCGATCATCCGGCCTTTTTTGGTTATTCCCGGCGATCCTCAGTACGGTCAGCGGATCGTGCGGGCGAGTCTCGACGAACACGCCTTGACCGCGCTTTTCGCCGAGGACAGCAACGGAGGGCCCGTGGAACTATATGCCTACCAACAGGATCTGAACGGGATTACGAGCGGCGACCAGCCGGGATATACGAGGATCTACGGGCCTGGAGGAGCGTCATTGGGCGATGATCACTATGTTGATGTCTATGATTCTCGGCGGCACCAGTGGGTCAACAGCGGGTGGCAGTATCGGCGCAGTTCGAGCAGTAGTCCGGGTTACACTTACGTTGACTTTGACGCGGTGTATGCGGCGAGGGCCGACTGGTATATGACGGTGGGCAACTACCGCTGGGGTCGGCCGGGCGGGCCTCCCACCGGTGGCAATCCGACGCCGAGCAACTGGGGCACGGCTTATCCGCTGGCTCCGAATGAGCCAGGCATGGGCTTCACGCCCTATGGTTGGATGAGTGTGTACACGCGGCCGCGGGCTGGGGCGAGGCTATATAACACCACCTTCGAGACAGCGGATGTGTATGCGACCAGCGCCCAGGACACGCAGGCGTGGGTGGTACACGAAGGCTATAATCCGCTGACGCAGCAGTATCCGAATCAGGAGCTATTCGGCAATTGCCAGGATGCCGGGTACGGGGTTGACTACGGGATGGGGAACCGTCTCAAGACCTTCTGGTACTATCACCATGACCATCAGTGGAGTACCGGCAAGCCGACATACCAGGTTGAGCACCTGCGGAATGCGGCGAACGCAGTGGACGACATTGCGGGAACGAGTTACACCAGCAATGACAGAGCGCCGCGGCCATACCCGTTCAACTCCGACGGTTCAGATAGCGCGAACCAGGGCTTTGGGTTCCGGCCGGGGGGCGCCGGGCATGACGCGGACGCAATGGTGGCGGATATCAATTTAATCCTGCAAGATAATGGGATCAACCCGACGGGCTATCACTCGATAGCGTATCTGTTTCCCGATGGGACTAGTAGCGACCACGAGACTGTTACGGGCCGCCGGATGATTCCGCGCTGCGCCGGTTATGTGCTGTTGCCGGAGTCGTGTGATCTGACGTTGAGGCTGGCGGCGCACGAGTTCGGTCACTGTCTGTTCGGCTTTGTGGACCTCTACGATCAGGACTTCTACAACAACTACATGACGACGACGCCGCCGAACCCGTCGCTCAAGGAATGTCTGGCGCTGGGCCCCTACAGCGTAATGGCGAAGGGGGTGCGGGTGGATGCGTGGCATAAGATCGGGGGGTCGAAGAACAATCCGGCGTCCATGCCGCCGAGTGCCCCGGTTGATTGGGTCAGTGAATTAGTGGTGACTGAGGACCGGCTGAATCTCGAGGTACCGCAGATCGAGGGTACGCTGCGCGACCCGGTAATCCTGAAACTGTCGGCGAATCCGTATGACATCCTGAAGTTCTGGGATGCGGTGGACGCCGGTTCGGTGGACCCCAGCGACGCGGCGGCGGTACGGGCGTGGGCGGACAACAACTGGGAGGAGTACTTCCTGGTCGAGAACCGCTACCAGGTGGGGCCGGACTATTTCGGCGACGCCTCACCGCAGGGCCTGTACGTTTACCACATTGATGACCGCAACATCAGGTATGTGCCGCGGTCGGTCTCGGTATTCCAGGTGGAGGAGCGGGCGCTGTCGGTGGCGATGGTGCAAGCCGACGGCAAGATGGAACTGGAGAGCAACACCAGCGCACCATCAGGAGACTACTTGGCCGGCGACCCGTTCCCCGGGGAAGACAACGTGCGGTGGTTCTCGCAGATCCCGAAGTTGCTTGACCCGAATGATCCTGAGGTGGGTCAGCGGTGGTCGCCGACGAGCTCGAGTCATGGTGATGTGATAGACAGCGGGCCGTTGGGTACAGTGGTCATCAAGAGCGGCACGCCGACGGATAGCTTCATGCGTGTAGTCAACATCAGCAACCCGAGCACGACGATGACGGCGGACGTCTTCGTCAAGCCGCGGGAGATTATCGTCACGAATGTGAGCCACGACCCTAACGACGAAAGCCTGCCCCACCCGGACTATCCAGATATCTACGATACGCTGGCTCATGGGGCTGACCTGGTTCAGGGCGACCGGCTGCAGGGCGTGCTGGCTTTGAAGCTGGATAACCCGCAGTATGTGCCCGGCAGCGGCGATTTCAGTAAGATGTCCACCGGTGAGGTTGTCGTCAACAGTGTCAAGATCCTGGAGTCGGGAACGGCGGAGCAGAATGAGGACGAGGACCATCCGGGGGTCGAGCGGGCCTATCTCTACGCCGAGACCAGTGACCCGCCCAACGGGCTGCAGACCAGTGGCGCGAATGCGGACAGCCGCATCGGCAGCGCCACCTTCGGCAACTACGACCCCTATCTGCAGGACAACGTTGCCGACTATGCGGTATTCACCTCGCTGGGCTTCCGGGTGCCACCGGATGCGAGCAAGGTCATCTATGTCGTGTATGATATCCTTGATGAAGCTCAGATCAACCCCGAGATTACTATAGGCGCTGAGTTGACGGACTATACCTTCATCACGCCGGCGGCGCCGGGGGCGGTCTGTGTGCGCCAGCGCCTCGGTGGGGAATGGGAGTTTGGGAATTACTACTTCCCAATGGTTTCGGCGACCTCGGTAATCGTGGAGAAGCCGGACGTGCTGGAAGTGACCCCGAACCCGCCGGACCCGGGCGCCGGCACAGTCGCGCCGGACTCGATCAGCCAGGGCGCGGCCGATGTGCCGCTTTTGCAGTTGCGGATGCACGCCACGGACGACGCGGTGATCGTGAAGGAGATGCGGGTGGATGCGACCAGCGGTGCCGGCTGGATCAATGCGCTTGAGGACCTCAACGTGATTCGGCTGTACGTGGATAATAACCGCAACGGCCTGATTGACGGGGTGGATGATCTACTGGCCGAGGCGAACTTTGGGGATGTCGGGGGAGTGCCTCAGGCGCTGCTGCAGCTTGATGACGTGGAGCCGATCAGTCTGCGGACGATTCCGTATGCGGAGGCCCCGGAGGACGACAAGTACTGGCTGCTGTCGGTGGATATGGAGGATGAGGCTCCGGTCGGCGCCCAGGTGCAGATCAGGCTGGAGGCGGCGGACTATATCACTCTGGTCACCAATCCGAGCCATCCACCGGCACAGCAGGACACGGTGTCGCCGCTGAATTTCACCGAGGACGAAAACGGGGACCCGCTGCCGAGCGGGACGCTAGTCAAGAGCCAGCCGTCAACCGTGATCGAGCCTAACGCGCTGCCGAACCCGCCGGATGCGGGGTTTGAGCCGGCAGAGGGCTTCCAGCCACCCGACGGCCGGATCAGTGACCGGACGCCGGTGTTCCGCTGGGAGGCAGCGACCGACAACCCGACCGATCCTACCGATCCGGCGACGGCTGATGATCCGTCGGACCTTTACTATGAAATTGAGCTGGCGACGGATGCGACCATGACCAACATTATATGGAGTGCTGACACGCAGGCGAACCTGGGCACGACGACGATCACGCTGCCGGCGAGCGAGGAATTGCCGGACCCGGGCGACGCGACGGTTGACTACTACTGGCAGTTGCGGACGGTAGATACCGACGGCGGGCGCTCGGATGCCAGCATCATACTGTGCTTCCACCTAATCGGCAATCAAGCGCCGACCGCGCCGCTGTCAGGCTTTTGGCCGCACGGGTCGCCGGTGCCGCTGCAGATAACCGACACGACGCCGACCTATCGCTGGGACCACGGGAGCGACCCGGATGCCAACGATACTTTCGATACGCTGCTGTACTACGTGCAGGTTGCCGACAATACGAGCTTCGCAGTGGCGAACCGGCTGGTTGACCAGGACGATGTGCCGGTTCCGGCGGGGACGACGGACACCGACCCGGTAACCTTCAATCCCTACGATCCGCCGTACAGCAAGCCGGCGCTGACGGTCGGGGTGACGTACTACTGGCGAGTGATGACCAAGGACGCGCAGGGCACCTACTCGAATCAGGACGCCAACGGTGACCCGGACTGGTCGGCGGTATCGGTGCAGCAGTTCGAGGTTGTGGAGAACCGCAAGCCGGCGACGCCGGCCGACTACGCGGGCACGACGGCGAATGAGTTCCAGCCGAGCAATGGTGATGAGGTCAACAGCGCGCGGCCGACGATCACCTGGCGGGTGCCCGAGCCGCCGGACCCGGATGAGAGCGATACGCTGGAGACGCTGCGGTTCTACGTGCAGATCAAGGACGCGGCGAACGTGAGTGAAGGGCCGTACATAACCGAACTGACAACGACGGCGGCGGATGTGACGGGTCTGACTTACGATCCGGCAATCGCCGGGACACTGGTCTCGAAAGTGGTTGACGTGGACCTGCAGGATGATACGCAGTACTGGTATCGGGTGCGGGCGCGGGACCTGAACGGTACAGGGCTGTACTCGGACTGGAGCGCGATCCAGAACTTCTGGGTCAACACCGAGAATGACGCCCCGCTGAAGCCCACCTCCGGCTTCAGTCCGGCCAACGGGACGACCGTGAATGACAGCACGCCGGACTTCGCCTGGAGCCATTCCGAGGACCCCGACCACACCGACAACAGCAGCAATCTGTACTACATCCTGCAACTGTCGAAGGTTGGGACCTCGCAGGCGGATTTCGCGGCGAACCTGGCGTACCAGTACACCAGCAACGTGGGGCAGAACTGGCTGACGGCTACGGAGGCGCTGGACGACCTGACCACGTGGTACTGGCGGGTGCAGGCGGTTGATGATAGCGGCGCGGCTTCGGAGTTTTCGGATATTCAAAACTTCTATCTGGATACGGAGAACGAGGACCCAGTGCTGTCGGAGGGCTATCCTGACACCTATCCGGACAGATATGTTAATCCGCGCTATGGGTCTCTGGCGACGTTCTATGAATACCGGGTGACCTACCGGGATGCCGAGGGGGATGCCCCGGGTTGGGTGCAGGTGACGCTGGATGCGGGAGTGGTGGGCTCGGAGCAGACGCTGCCGATGGCAGCCATCAACCCGGTGGACCCGGACCAGAATGACTTCCGGAACGGGGTAGTGTATGCGGTGGGGATTGCCGGAGCGGACTTGGGCTACGGGGCGCACACGTGGGTATTCGCCACGCAGAACTCGGCGCGGCTGCCGGAGACGCCGCCGGATACGGGTGCCGGAGCGACGGTCGGGTCCGTGAGTACGCTGCGGCTGGCTGATAAGGACTGGAACGATACGGACCAGTATGAGGAGACCGCCACGGTCTATATCGAGATTGACGACCAGGACGAGAATCTGGACCCGACGTTCCGTGAGAGCATCCAGGTGTTGCTCTATGTGGGCGACCCGGCCAGCCCGAGCGACGTGGAAGTGGTGACGCTGCGGGAGCAGAATACCAATGACGGCATCTTCCGCGGCGAGCTCCCGATCTACGGCGCGCAGGGGCCGGCCAATGATGCCACCACCTCCAACGGACAGCTCAACGTCATCGCCGGAGCGAGCGGGGCTCAGATCGGGGCGTACTATCTGGATAAGGACGACGATCCGGACGGGGACGGTAACATTGACAACCCGGACCCGGATGAGCAGACGGCCAGCGCTACGGTGGTTGATACGGAGGCGCCGGATCGGGTGAACTTCCCGACCGACATTCTGACGGCTACCTCCGGCCCGCACGGTCGCAGCGTGGATCTGGACTGGTCGGGGTACAATGAGGCGGACCAGATAGATGTGGCCGGCTACAGTGTGTACTACGGGGAGAATGACTTCGGCAACACCGGTGACCCCAACGCGCAACTGTACGCGCAGGTGACGGCCGGCTCGCAGACGATCACGGTGGACGGCCTGACGCCGAACACGACCTACTACTTTGCGGTGGTGGCCTATGACGAGGTGCCGAACCCGAGCGGAGCGGCACCGGTCGCGACCGAGGCGCTGATAACTCGCGACACCACGGCACCTGCGATCAGCAATCTGTCGCCGGCCGACGGCGCTACCGAGGTTGCTTTGGACACCAACATCAGTTGTCGGCTAACCGATACCGGCAGCGGTGTTGATGTGGATACGCTGGATGTGAAGGTGGAGGTGGGTGGCACCGAGGTCGGCGTTGATGTGGATGTGACGGACGAGGGGACCTACCTACAGGTTGACATTGACCCCGACAACGACTTTGCGTGGAACGATACGGTAACCGTCAGCGTGACCGTCAGCGATGTGGACGGCAATGAGGCGAAGGCGTCGGATACTCTGGCCAACCCGCCGTGGGACTTTGCGGTACTAGCCGACACCACGCCTCCGGCCGTCGAGCAGCAGTCACCGGCCGACGGGGCGGACGATGTAGCGGTAAGCACGCCGATTAGCTTCCACCTGACGGATAACAAGTCGGGTGTTGATGTCAGCACCCTGAACGTGACCTTCAACGGCCAGGACATCACGGCAGACGTGACAACCAGCCAGGTTGACGAGAACCTCGACATCGCCTGTACTTACACGCCGCCGGAGGACCTACTGTATAACAGCACCTACACAGTGACTGTGACGGTATCCGACTTCGCCGATAGGAGCTCGGGCACGATCGGCTGGAGCTTCGATACGGTCAATGACGACACCGGGGTGACTGTGGAGCCGGTCCAGCCGGAGCGGGATGCGGAAAACGTGCGGGTGGACACCAACATCAGCATCCGCCTGACGGATACGCAGGCGGGCGTGAATCCCGATTCGATACGGCTGTGGATCAATGACACGGAAGTCAGCGATGACATCGTCAAGACGGTCGAGGGCGACAGTGTGCTGGTGGAGTACGACCCACCGCAGAACCTTGCGCCTCAGACCGATATCTTCGTCAAGGTGTATGTGGAGGATAAGGTCCCCGTCCCCAATCCGACGGAGATGACCTACAAGTTCACTACCGGGCTGCTTTATACCATATCGGGACAGGTTACGACGGTTACGGGCGAGGCCATCGCGGACGTGACGATCACCTGTGACGGGCAGACCACGACCACCGACGCAGATGGGGCTTACACGCTGATGGAGCTGCTCGGAGGCACTTACACGGTAACACCGAGCAAAGGGGGCGCGACTTTCGACCCGGCCTCCCAACAGGTCACGGTGGGTCCGGATGCGACCGGTGTTGACTTCCTGCTCGTCACCTCCACGATCAGCGGACGTGTGACCGATGCCGATGGTGCGGCTGTGGTGGGCGTGGACATAACCTGCCAGGGCGAGACGACGGGCGGGGAAGCCAAGACCTATACGAAGCAGACCGACGGGAACGGCTATTACCTGCTGACGGGCGTAATCGCGGGTGATTATGCAGTTACGCCGGCCAAGGCCGAGTGGACTTTCGATCCGCCCTCGCACCTGGTGAGCGTCGGGCCCGGCCAGGGCGATGCGACGGATGTCAATTTCGTGGGTACGCTGACCACCTACAGCATCAGCGGGCGCGTCGTTGACCGTGACGGTAACGGGGTGGCTGGAGTTCGTATCGGCTATGATGGTGCCAGCGTGGCGACGGACGCGAACGGTGATTACGTAATCAGCGGCGTGCGGCGCGGGCAGTACACGCTGACGCCGGCGCTGCAGTACTATCATTTCGAGCCGGTCAACCGGGTGGTCGCGGTCACTAACAGCGATGTGACGGGCCAGAACTTCACGGCGGTGGCCGATACCTTCACAATTTCGGGCACGGTGTATGATGGCGTCGGCCGCCGTCTCCAAGGCGTGGAGGTGACGGCCGGGCCCAGTGCCGCGATAACCAACACGACCGGCGGCTACACCCTGACCAATGTGGCGATGGGGACGCACGCGGTGACAGCCGCGAGAGTCGGCTACAAGGTGGTGCCGGATCAGATCGAGGTGACAGTGCCGCCCGACTACACCGGTGCGGATTTCACGGCGTACTTCGAGCTGAGCAACTCATTCCCCGCCGGTGTCAATCTGCTCGGCGTACCGGGGACGCCGATAGACAGGAATCCGCAGGACGTGTTCGGGACAACACAGGTGGCGCGCTGGGATCCCAGTGCCGAGCCACCGGCGTACATGACGGCAGCGGCCCAGGGCGATACTGACTTCATGCGGGTGCGCCCAGGCTCGGGCTATTTCGTGCGCTTGGCGAACACGACCGACCTGTCAATTGCCGGCGAGCCGACAGATACTTCCAGGCCAGTGAATATGGGGATAGGCACGGGCTGGAATATGATTGCCAACCCCTTCGCCAGCTCGACGCCGTTTGTCAATTTCCAGCCGACGGTGGCCGACGGGATTCGGCCATATGCGTTTGTCTATAACAATAGCAGCGGCAGCTACGAACTGATATCCTACCGGCCGTCGATCAATGCGAAGCGCGATAACCTGCAGCCGTGGGAGGGCGCCTGGATCCTGTGCCTGACGGGCGGTTGCTCGCTGACGATATCGTCGGCAGATACGGCAACGGCCGCGGTTGTCAAGCCGCAGCAGGTCGAGACCGGAAGCGGCTATATCATGCCGGTAATCGCGACGGCGGGCGGCCGCAGCGACACCTGCAGCGTCGCCGGAGTGATCCCGGGAGCGGGTGCGGAACATACACTGCTGAACCCGCCGACAGCGCCGGCGACTGTGGATGTGTATTTCGTCAATGACAAGGGCCAGTGCCTGTCCAGAGACATCCGCGACCAGAGCAGCGGGGCCGACAGCTATGAATTCGTCGTCAGCTGCGGAGTAGGCGCTGCGGACGTGAGGGTAATGCTGCCGGATCTGAGCACGGTCCCGCCCGAATACGAGGTCATGCTGACCGACGTGGATGCCGACAAGACCATGTATGCCAGGACCATGCCGGTGTATAGCTATCGCAGCGGCGAGGGTACGACGCTGCGCAACTTCCGGCTCGAGGTACGCCCGCGGTCGGTTGGCAGCCTCACCATCGCGACGGCAAGCGCCGTGCAGCAGAGCGGCAGCGCCACGATCACCTATAGTGTATCGCAGCGCTGCCAGGTGAACATGATAGTGCGGAACATGGCCGGGCGATGTGTGAAGGTTCTGGCGACCGATAAGGTAGTGTCCGCGGGCGTGAACCCACAGGTGTGGGACCTGTCCAACGATGCGGGAGCCAAGGTGCCCTCCGGCCCGTATCTGATCGAGATCGGGGCCAGGGCCGACAACGGTCAGCAGGCCCGGGCGCTGGCCAGAATCAACGTGCGCCGCTAGTCCGTGAACGCAGCCGGCCAGGAACCGCTGACAGCAGCAAGGGCGACACAAGAGGTCAAGGAGTCAACACAGTATGCTTAGGGGCAGCAGATGGCTGCTACTGCTGACGACGAGTCTGATTGCGCTGACTGTCGTCGGTGTTGCCGGCTGTGGTGGCGGAGGTGGCACTGACGGTGGCAATGGTGGCAATGGCGGCAATGGCGGCAATGGCGGCAACGGCGGCGACCCGGTGGAAACCACAGGTAATGTTGCCGGCCAGGTCCTGTACTATGCCGCGGGTCTGGCGGATGTCGCAGTCAGCGTCGGCGGCAAGACCGCTCAGAGCGACGAGAACGGAGATTTCCTGATAGCCGACGTAGCCGAGGGCGACGATCAGTTGCTGACCGTGAACCCGCCGAGTTGGTGCGTGCTGGAGTCGGATGCCCCGATCTATGTTGATGTTGTTGCAGGTGAGACGACGACTCTGCCTGAACCGATACGATTGGTCTTGTCGGGTGCACCGCCACCGCCGCCCTGGGACTTGGTTGCGGAGCGCTAGTACGGGGGCAAAGACGTGCGGCTGAGATGCGCACTGCCCCCAGCCGGCGACATCTAGCGGCAACTGCGGCCGACGCAATAAACTAGACCGGCCCGTTACAACGAAGTTACAGGAGTGAACAGAGCATGAGCAGGTATCTGAGCTGGCAAGTGATCATGGTGATTGGCATCGCAGCACTCATTGTCACGGGTATGCCGGGCTGTGGCGGTGGAGGTGGCGGAGGCGGCGGCGAAGATGAGGACACAGGCGAGGTGGCAGGAGTGGTTCAGTACTGGGATCAGGCGCCGCTGGAGAACATCATGGTGACCGTCGCCGAGATAAGCGCCCGCAGTGACCGTAATGGCAACTTCCTGATCACCGGTGTTCCGCCGGGTGAGAACCAGGAGCTGACTGTCACCACGCCGGACTGGCTGGCGCTGCCGCCGACCGGAGAACCGATCCGCGTCAATGTGTATGCCAACCGCACGACCACGCTGGATGACGCGATAGTGCTCTTCGATGCCGACATCCTGGAATTGCCGGACCCGCCCTGGGAGGACTGAGCAAGCGGCCGCTTGGCTGTTGAAAGCCCATAACCCAAACGCCGTCCGTGCTTGCTCACCGGGCGGCGTTTTTGAGTGAAGGAAACGGCAGTGAGAACAAGATTGTGCCTGTGTGCTGTAATTGTGGGCCTTGCGCTAGCCGCCAGCAGTAGCATGGCTGAGGAGTGGCCGATGCTGCGTGGGGATATCCACCGCAGCGGCATGGCAGGTGCGGTGCCGGCCACCAGCCTGGCCGTGGCGTGGGCGATCAAGCTGGGCAGTAGTGTCGACTCCTCACCGGCAGTGGTTGATGGTAAGGTCTTTGTGGGGACTGCGGATGGCGCGGTGCTGTGTCTTGACGAGGCCGAGGGGGCGGTAATCTGGAAGACACAGACCGACGGCTGCGTGGTATCCTCGCCGGCGGTGCACCAAGGGACTGTGTATGTGGGGTCGGTTGACCGCTGCCTGTATGCCCTCGATGCGGAAGATGGCAAGCTGCGATGGCGGGTGCGAACCTGGCGTCCGGTAGTGGCCTCGCCGCTGGTGTTCGCCGGTCGGGTGTACTGCGGCTCGCTGGACGGGAGCTTCAAATGCGTCGAGGCCGAGACAGGCGAACTGGTATGGGAGCAGCAGGGCGGCGCGATCAGCGGAGCAGCAGCGGCAGATGAGGCCGGAGTGGTCTATTACGGCGACGAGAATGGCAACTTCTGGGCCCGGGACGCGGCTACCGGTACCGTGATATGGAAGGCGGAGGTGACCGGTGCGGTGGTACGAGCGCCGCTGGTGACCGCCAGCGCGGTGCTAGTCGGGGTGATGTCACCGACGGCGTTGCGCGCGCCTAAGATCGAATACCTGCTCGCCTTCGACAAGTCCAGCGGCCGAAAGCTGTGGAGCAATACCGGGCAATCATCGGTGCTGCACACGGCCATCGCCGACGGCAATACCCTATACTGCGCAACGGTAAGCGGCTACACCTCAAATACGACGCTGTTCGCGGCGCGGCTGAGCGATGGTAAGGAGCTGTGGAAGGCCAACCTGGGCGGCGTCGCCGATAGCTCGCCGGCGCTGTCCGGAGGTTATCTGCTGTTCGGCAACCACGATTCGCGATTTCACGTTGTAGATAAGAGCGATGGCCGCGAGGTGCATAGCCTAGATATAGGGGCCAAGCTGTATTCGTCGCCGGCGGTTGTTGAGGGGCGGGTGTACTTTGGGGCCGGCGATGGGAAGCTGTATTGCCTGGAGTAGGGAAGGCGGTGCGGGCAGGCCCGAAAGCAACGTCACCTGCCCCCCGCCTCACCCACTGCTCCGCAGTGGGTACCCGCGAAACGGGAGGGGACGAACGGCAACAACAACGGCGGCGCTCACCCCGACCCCTCTTTCACCCGCGCCGTTGGCGCGGGTACCCAGGAGAGGGGACAACAGCAACGGCAAAGGCCAACGGCTGGGCCGGATTCTCGGCGGAAGCTAGCGCTTCCGCCTCGTATGCGGCCCCTCCGCGAGACAAGGACAACAGCAACGACGGGCCTCAGCCCCGGCCCCTCTCCCACAGGGACAGGGAGAGGGGAGAACGGAAACGGCCCTCGGGCTGGAAGCCCGACCTAGGGATTGATGAATAGTCAGGGCGGGGGCGGCGGCAGGTGTACGACGGGCTCCCCGCAGCGGTCACTTGCCGATGCAGAACTCGGCGAAGATGCGGTTGATGATTTCCTCCGGTAGGCACTTGCCTACGATCTCGTCAAGAGCCGCCAAGGCCTCCCGCAAATCAGCAGCGATGAACTCCTCCGAATAGCCGGTCGCGGCGGCTTCAGCAGCAGCGGCTAAGGCCGCGGCCGCCCGCTCCAGGGCCACCTTATGGCGGACATTGGTGACAATGGTCTGCTCGGTGTCGCCGGTCCGGCCCTCCCAGACCGTTGCCGAAATGGCCTGCTCCAGGTCCTGAAGATGCGTGCCCTCGCGGGCCGAGACCCAGACCAGAGAAGCGGAAGTGGCCTCGGCAACCTGGCCCGCATCCGCCCGCGTCGGCAGGTCCTCCTTGTTCATCACCACGATCCCGCAAGCAGGCAGTTGCGCCAGGAGCTTGAGATCGTCTGGGTGCAGCGGCTCGGAGCTGTCTATCACCAGAAGCACCAGGTCGGCCGCGGCCATCGCCTGGCGACTGCGGCTGACGCTTTCGGCCTCGACGATGTTGTCGGTGTCGCAGAGCCCGGCGGTATCGGCCAGCGTCACCGCAATGCCATTGATGTTGAGGGCATCCTCGATGACATCGCGGGTGGTGCCGGGAACTGTGGTGACGATGGCGCGGTCGGTGCGCAGCAGGGCATTGAGGAGACTCGATTTGCCGACATTGGGGCGGCCAACAATCGCGACCTTGAGGCCCTCGCGGAGGATGCGGCCGTGCTCGGCAGTCGCCAGCAGAGCGCCGATCTGCTTGCGGAGGCTGGCAATGCCTTGGGCGATGTCGGAGGCCGCGATCGTCTCGATGTCCTGGTCGGAAAAGTCAATGGCAGCCTCGATACGCACCAGCAGGGAGATGATGTTCTCGCGGAAAGTGTTGATGGCTGCGGAGAGTTGGCCGGCGAGCTGGGTGATGGCGGCGCGGCGGCTCTGTTCGGTCTGGGCGTTGATGACATCGGCGACCGCCTCGGCTTGGGCCAGGTCAATGCGGCCGAAGTAGTAGGCGCGCTTGGTGAATTCGCCCGGGTCGGCCAGGCGCGCGCCGCCGGCTATGACTAGCTCGAGAGTGCGGCGCAAAGGCACGATGCCACCGTGGCAGTTGATCTCGACCACGTCCTGAGTGGTGTAGGTGTGGGGGACGCGCATGACGGTGAGTATCACCTCGTCCACAATGTGCTCACCGTCAAGGACATGGCCGTAGCATGTGGCAAAGGAGCGCTGGGTAAGTGGGCTGCGTTGGGGATTGGCGGGCCGGAAGACCTGAGCGGCTAGCTGCAGCGCCTGCGGGCCGCTGAGGCGGACGATGCCGATACCGCTGCGACCGGGCGGTGTGGAGATAGCCACGATGGTGTCCTGGAAGCGGGCGAGGTCCATTTGGTTATATTGTGAGGCTTTTGGGGCTGGTTTGCAAGAGGTGGGCCGGGAGGGTTGGCGAGCATCAAAGGTTAGCCAGCACTACGGCGACTACGGCAAGTGCGATGCCGGCCCAGCCCAGCTTGCCCGGGACTTCGCGCCAGGCGATCGCAGCGAAAATGGTGCTGAGAGACAAGCCGGCTGCGGCCAGGATCGGGAACATCACCGAGGCCAAGAGCACGTCAAGGGTGGCGAAGATCAGGAGATTGGTCAGCGCATTGGAGCTGCCCAGCAGGACGCCCCACGTGATTTCAGGCAGGCCCAGCGGTGCCTCTCTGCCCCGCAGCCAGGCACCGGCGCAGACCACCGCGCCGATGGTAAAGACGCCGGCGAGGTAGATAGAGCGAGCGCCGGTAAAGCCGGTCACCTGGAAGGCCTTGAGGATCAGCAGCGTCATACCATTGGACAGCAGCAGGCCGAGCAGAACCGCGATGCGGCGAGCAGTCAGCGGCTGGTTACTGACGCCGCGGTCGAGGCTGAGCATCGGAACGGCCAGCAGGGCCAGGGCGATGCCGTAGGTCTGGACGGCACTGGGCGCTTCGTTCCAGACAAGGATCGCGGCGGCCAGGGGTATCACCACGGCCAGACGAACCATGGCGATGGATATGGCCACGCCGCGCAGCCGCATGGCCGGCAGCAGCAGTAGATAGATCATGACATTGAAGCTGCCGCCTACCGCCGCATAGGCCAGGGCGGTGTCAGCTCCCTCGGGCCGACTAAGGGCCCCGACAATCGCGAAGAGCATGGCGGCAAAGATGTAGTTGATCATGCCGACGGCCAAGTCGTTGGCACGACGGTGTTGGGCGGCCCGCAGTATCAGGGCGAAGGAGGTATTGGCGACGATTGTAGCGGCAAGCAATAGCATTGTATGATGATCGCGTCGCTAGGGCCGGTAGCGCAGTGGCGAAGCGGGCCGGGAAGCGGTGATATTGTCACAAATATAAGGGCCGGCAGGTGCCGGCGCCCCGAGCAAGTACTGATACTGAGCGGAGGTTCCCTGAGTCGCTGAGGATAACCTTCCCGACCGCTGCAGGAGGATTTTTGGTGTTTAGGGGGGAATAGGGGAATATACGTTCAAGAACGCGATAGAATGCCACTGTGGGCAAAACGCTCAATAAGGAAGTGTTGTGCATACATGCGGGAATTGACCCCCAAACAGCTTCGTAATCAGTGCGATCCGCAACTGTTCAAGTTCGAAACGACCGCGGAACTGTCGGGCCTGACTCAGCCGATAGGTCAGCAGCGGGCGGTTGATGCGCTGGAGTTTGCCGCCAATATTGACAGCGACGGCTATAACGTGTACGTGATGGGGCAGGTGGGGACCGGTCGCACCAGCATCTCGCGGGAATTTCTGGAGAAGCGTAGCAAGCGGGAAGCGACGCCCAGCGACTGGTGCTATGTGTATAATTTCGCCGCTCCGCACACGCCCAAGGCGATCAATCTGCCGGCAGGTAAGGGCGCTGAATGGCAAAGCGACATGGATAAGGTCATCGGCGAGCTGGTGACGCAGGTGCTGGCCGCATTTGAGAGCGATGAATATAACGAGAAGCGCGACGATCTGCTGCGCAGCTTCCGCGATGAGCGCAATAAAGAGCTGCAGGAGTTCGAGAAGGAGGTGGAAGCGGCGGGCTTTACGCTGGGCCGCTCGCCGGCGGGCTTGATCGTGGCTCCCGCCGCCGACGGCGAGGTGATGGACCCGCAGCAGTACCGCGACCTGCCCGAGGAGGCCCGCGAGGAACTCGAGGATAAGCGGCAGGAGTTGCAGGGCAACCTGGCCGAGATCATGCGCCGAGGCCAGCGTGAGGAAAGGCAGACCAGGCAACAGGTACAGGAGTTGGACCGCGAGGTGGCGCGCGCCGTTGTCGAACCGCTGTTTGAGGAGATCCGCAAGAAGCATAAGGACGAAGAAGACGTGCTGCAGCACCTCGATGAGGTTCAGGATGACCTGCTCGAGAATATCAGTTCGCTGCGCCAGTCGGCTGAGGACGGCGATGAGCAGATGCGGCTGGCGGCGGCCATGGGTGTGGGCGCAGGCGCGATGCCGATCATGGAGCGCTACCGCGTCAACGTGCTGGTCAACAATGCGGAGCTGGACGGCGCGCCGGTAATCACCGAAGCGAACCCCACCATCGAGGCGCTGACCGGTGAGGTCGAGCACCAGACCCACATGGGTGCGCTGGTTACCGATTTCACCATGATTAAGCCGGGGGCGCTGCACAAGGCCAATGGGGGCTACTTGATTCTGGATGCACTGCAAGTGTTGCAACGCCCCTACGCGTGGGACGCGCTGAAAAGAGCGCTGAAGAGCCGCCAGGTGCGGATCGAGTCGCTGCGCGACCAGTTGCGCTTCATCTCGACGGTGAGCCTGGAGCCGGCACCGATCCCCCTCAAGATCAAGGTGGTCTTGATCGGCAGCCCGCTGCTGTACTACCTGCTTTACGAGTATGATGAGGATTTCCGCAAGCTATTCAAGGTCAAGGCGGATTTCGACAACCAGATAGACCGCTCGGCGAAGACCTCGCGGCGCTTCGCCGCCTTTATCGGGCAGATGTGCGGGGAGGAGGACCTACCTCACTTCCTGCCGGAGGCGGCGGCCGAGATCGTGGAGCACGCCAGTCGCCTGGCCAGCGACCAGAAGAAGCTGAGCATCGGCTTCTCGGAGGTCGCGAACGTGGTGCGCGAGGCGGCGTACTGGGCCGCGCGGAATAAGCGCGAGGCGGTCAGCGCCGAGGATGTGCGCTACGCCCTGGAGCAGCAGGAATGGCGCTCCAATCGCATCGAGGAGCGCATCATCGAGATGACCAAAGACGGTACCATCATGGTGGACGTGGAGGGGGAGGTGGTGGGGCAGATCAACGGCATCGCGGTGCTGCAGCTCGGTGACTATGTACTCGGCAAACCGGGCCGACTCACCTGCCTGACCTATATGGGCCGCGCGGGAGTGGTCAACATTGACCGGGAGGCCAAGCTGACCGGCCGCATCCACGATAAGGGGCTGCTGACGATTAGCGGCTTTTTGGGCGAGCGCTACGGTCGCGAGTTCCCCCTGACACTTTCGGCCACGATCTCCTTCGAGCAGCTCTATGAAGAGGTCGAGGGCGATTCGGCGGCTTCCACCGAGCTGTACGCCCTGCTGTCGAGCCTGGCCGGGGTGCCGATCAAGCAGGGGATCGCCGTCACCGGCTCCGTCAACCAGCGCGGCCAAGTGCAGGCCATCGGCGGCGTCAACCGCAAGATCGAGGGCTACTACGCCACCTGCAAAGCGATAGGGCTGAGCGGTGAGCAGGGTGTGGTCATCCCCGACGCCAATGTGCGCCACCTGATGCTCAATGATGAAGTAATCGAGGCCGTGGAAAACGGGGAGTTCCATATCTGGTCAGTGAAGACCATAGATGAGGGCATCGAGGTCCTGACCGGTGTCAAGGCCGGCACGCGGAATAAACAGGGCGAATACCCCAAGGACAGCATCAACGGCCGGGTGGAAGCGCGCTTGCAGGAAATGGCCGAGACCATGAAAGAGTTCGCCCGGCCGCAAAAGCCGGAAAACAAGGAAGAATGACCCGGCCCGGCTTGAGAAGACACTAGGGGCGGGCCGCTGGGTTCGCCCCGCTTTGCACTAGTCGGGCAAGGTCGGGCTACGGCAGGCCTCACCCCTTAGTCCCCTCTCCCGGGGGGAGAGGGGAAAAAGGCAACGGCGGTCGGGCTAGAAAGCCCGACCTACGGGACAAGCCCAAGGGCAACGGCGGCAGGCGGGATGGGTGCCCCCACGGGACAATTGTTGGGATGCCTGCCCCACGGAAGCCTTGGGGAGGGGCTGGATATGGGATGGGAAAGGCGTGGGCCAGCGGGCGAAGAGTGGAACAAGCCAGCTATGCCACAGCAGAATAGGCAAAAGATACAGGTCTCCAGGCAGTGGCTGGAGCTTCTCGAGGAGCTGCGGCAAGCCCCCCGGCGGATCATGATCGTCGGGCCTGCCGACAGCGGCAAGAGCACTCTGGCAAGCTGGTTGGGCCGGAAGCTGGCCGAGGTCGCGCCCACGGGCATGGTAGATGGCGATGTCGGCCAGTCACAGATCGGGCCGCCGGCGACGGTGGGATGGCGGCTGGCGGGAAGCGCACAGGAGCAATGCTACTTCGTCGGTGACGTCAGCCCGGCGTCGCGACCGGCCACGGCTCTCAGCGCCCTGCTGCGGGCAGTAGGTGAGGCCGAAGCGGCCGGCGCGGCTTATAGCGTGATTGATACCACGGGCTATATCGAGGGCGATGCCGCGGTGGCACTCAAGACCGCCAAGGTGGAGCTGCTGGCTCCGCTGGAGGTGCTGGTAATCGGTGACGAGAGGCCGGCGCGGCGGCTGCTGAAGTGCTGGCAGAACTTCACCCCGGCCCGGATCAGACGTCTGAATAGCGCCGACCGGCTGCAGGTGAAGACAGTAGTGCAACGCCGCCAGCATCGGCAGCAGATCTTCGCCGCGGCCCTGGCGGACAGTAATATGCGCTGGGTGGGTCTGGATGATAAGGCGATTTTCAGCTCAGCCGGTGCGCGAGCGGAGGCCTGCAGCGGGCTGTTGCTGGGGTTCATTGACGAGATGCGCAGGCTGGTGTGTCTGGGGCTGCTGGAGAGCCTAGACCTGCGGAACCACCGGCTGCTGGCGTACTCACCCGAGAGTGCCGAAGCCGCCTCCGGCATTGTGTTTGGCGCAATTGCACTCAACCCAGCCGGAGAGCAGCTCGCCCAAGTAGCCGCCGGAGGGACGATGTGATGAGCAAGCAGATGGTCGCAGAGTTGAGGACCAATGACCGGGTTTGCGCGCCCTTTGTGGTCAGTCAGAAGAGCCTGGTTCCGTTCAAGAGGAAGGCGGGTAGCTACCTGAGCCTGGTGCTGGGCGACAGCAGCGGCAGCATCGTCGGACGGGCGTGGGATAACGCCGAGCAGCTCGATAGCCAGTTTAAGACCGGCGACGTGATCATGGTTGAGGGGCGCGTGGATGAGTACCAGGGAGTGTTGCAGCTTATCGTCGAGCAGGCGCGGGTCTGCGCCGACAGCGAGTTCGAGAAGACGGACTTTTTGCCCGCAGGCAAGCGCGACCCCGCAGAGCTATTGTCCGAACTGCAAGGCTTTGTTGAGATGGTGCAAGACCAGTACCTGCGCCCGCTAGTGGAGCATTTCTTCTGCGATCCCGACTTTCTCGAACGGTTCGCTGAGGCCCCGGGGGCGAAGGCTTTGCACCATTCGCACCTCGGAGGGCTGCTGGAACATACGGTGGGGGTGGTGAAGGTCCTGCTGGCTGTGGCGGAGTGTCATCCCGAACTGAACCGTGACCTACTGGTGGCCGGCGCGCTACTGCACGACATCGGGAAACTGAGAGAGCTGTCGGTTGATACCGGCATTGACTACACTGACACGGGGCGGCTGGTGGGGCATATAGTGCACACCGATCGCATGGTGAATGCCGCGATCGGCGAGCTTCCCGGCTTTCCGGAGGAGTTAAGCGACCGGTTGTGTCATATTCTATTGAGCCATCACGGTCAGAAGGAGTACGGGGCGCCGATCGTGCCGATGACGGCGGAGGCCTGCGCGTTGCACTATGCCGACAATCTCGATGCCCACGTGCAGTACTTCGGGCAAGTCATCGAGCGGGGTGCCGCCTCCGGCGACCGCTGGTCGGAATACCAGAGGCTGTTTGACCGTTACATCTACCTGGGCGGAGCCGACAGCCCGGAGCAGTAATGAGATAATCAACTCGGTGTCTTGAACCTTCTCCGCGAAGGGTACGTCTATCATGAGTACAGGGCCAACACCTGGTCTCGAGACAATCCGGAGACTGGTAAAGCGTGCCCAGGACGGAGACGCCGCGGCCTTTGAGGAGCTTGTAGAGGCGTACAAGGCGAAGATCTACAACTATGTGCTGCGGATGCTGGGTCAGGCCGAGACGGCTGAGGATGTGGCCCAGGAGACTTTCATCAAGGCCTACTCTTCGCTAGGCAGCTTTCGCGGAGCCTCCTCATTTCAGACCTGGCTGTACCGCATCGCCAGCAACTTGGCAATAGATACCATGCGACGGCGCAAATACCGGCAGGCCAGCTACTCTCTGGATGAGCCGCTGGATGTTTCCGGAGGGCAGGTGGAGCGCGACATCGAGGACGGAACCGCCGGGCCGGAACGGCAGCTAGAAAGCGCGCAGTTGCAGCGGCGGGTGAGTGAGGCGATCCTGGAGCTGTCACCGAAGCTGCGGACAGTGGTGGTCCTGTATGAATTGCAGGGCCTGAGCTACGAGGAGATTGCCGCGATCGTGGGAGCGCCACTGGGGACAGTAAAGAGCAGACTGTTCAATGCCAGAGAGCATCTGAAGAAGATGCTGGCGGATGAAGTTGACATAGAGTTGCTCAGGTGAGCTAGGATGAGATGCAAAGAGGTAAGACAACAGCTAGGGGCCTACGACTACTCGACGTATGACGCCGAGGCGCTCCCGCAAGCTCTACGGGAGCACCTGGCGGGGTGTGCGTCCTGCCGGAGGTGGGTGAGCCGTACCCGCCGGGTCAGCGAGATGCTGCGGAGTCTGCCGACTGATGAGGTACCGCAATACTTCACGGCCGGCGTGATGGCGCGGCTGGGGCAAGCGCCAGGCAGCGTCGGGGAGAGGTGGCTGGATTGGCTGATTGGGCCGCTCAGAGCGCCCGCGCCACGGGTGCCGGCCTACCAGCTAGTGGCAGCCGGCTGTCTGTTACTGGCGCTTGTGGTAGGCGGCGCGCTGTATAGCAGCTACAGCCATCCCGGCGACGCTCAACACGGCATCGGCGTGGTGATCGCTGACGGCGGCGGCTCCGGATTGGCAGGCACGCCGGTCTCAGTGGGAGGCGGCGGCCCCAGGTTGCGCCGGATCAACGGCGAAGGTGACAGGCTGAAGATAAATGACTTGATACTGCGGCATCAGAACTATGAATTGGGTAAGCCGCTAGGGCCTGATCCGGCAGTCAGGCTAAGTGAGACGAGCTATTGAAGTGGCCATGCAGTTCCCAGTAACAACGTCAAAGGATAGGCCGCACACACTCCTCGTGGATAGCCATGCGTAGCATTGTCATGCCCCGAAGATTGCAGGAACAAGCTTGCCTGAAGGCAGTCGCCTCGGCGCAGTGGTTGGGTGTGGCGCTGACCGTAGTGGTGCTGCTGGCGGTCGGATTGTCGCCGGCGGTGGCAGACAAAGACCCCTACGACATTATGTACGACGCGATCATGTCGAAGGGGAATGTGAACTACAGTGCCGAGCGAGTGGTGCACTTTTATCAGGAGGGGCGGCGGACGCGGACGGTGCGGCAACGAATGTACCGCAAGCGCGGCGATAAGCTGCACGTGCAGGCACTGGAGCCGGCTTCCGAGGCGGGTCAGTTGGTGGTATCGAACGGGCAATGGCTGTGGGAGTATAGCCCGCAGAGACGGGAGGTAATCCAGCGGCAACTACAGCCTGCCGCAGTGCGGAGAAGTAATCGGCAGCGCTCGGCGGAATTGATCAGGAAGATGCTGCTGCTGCAGTATGGCGGGCGGGCAACGGTTGCCTCGCGCCCCGCGCACCAGTTGGCAATTCGTGACGAGAGCGACCGGCTGCTGCGCAAGTGCTGGATAGATACGGGCACCAACGTCGAGCTGAAGCTGGAGAAGCATGGCGGCAACGGCGCACTGTGCATGCAAACCGAAATAACCTCGATAGACTATTCCCCGAGCTTTGTGGCGGGCATGTTCGATTTCACTGTGCCGGCCGGTGTCGTGCTCAAGCGCGCGCCCGCGCCGGCGAAGCGGATGAGCCTGGCCGCCGCCGAACAGGTGGCTCGCTTCCGTGCGGTCTTACCAGGCTATATGCCGCCAAGTTACGTATTCGAGTCGGATAATGTGGCAGTCACCACGTACAAGAATATGGCCACGCTGTGGCTCACCTTCAGTAATGGGCTGGACGGGTTTTCGCTGTTCGAGACGCGCCAGGAGCACACAGCTACAGCCGCTCAGCAGCAGAGAAGCGCGACGCAGTGGTACTCTGACGGCATCTGCTTTACCCTGGTGGGCGATCTCACGGCAGCGGAGATCGAGAAGCTGATGAAATCGCTGAAGCAATAGGCCGCAGTGCCGCAAGGGCAGTCGTGACACACATAAAGGCCCCCGTGATAGCGGTGGCCTTTTTGTGCTCAGCGGGGCATATTGGTGAACGCAGGGTTGGAGGGCGTGATGAATCACGCCCCTACAACGGCGCGGTTACTGCTCCACAAGCAGATAGACACGGACATTGGTGGCCGTCATGCGTAGCAGCGCCTCCGCGAACTGGCGCTGTCGAGAATCGAGGACCACAGCGATGAAGTTGTCCTGCTGCATCAGAGCAGCCATCCGGCCGTCGGCTGACTGAATCAGGGCGGCGCGGTTGGCGATTTCAGCCAGCGGCTCAATGTTGCGGTCGTCAGCGGCTAGCTGCGAGAGCATCTCGGCGTAGGCAGCGGAGGCGGTGGCAGTATCGGGACAGCGCGCCAAGAGCAAACGGCATGTGGCCTTGAAGCTCTCGACATAGGCAACAGTCACGGTATCGGCGAGGACCGCGAAGCCCGGCACCTGGCCACGATAGTACTGCGCCGATGAGACCTGGCGGGCCCGGGCAGGCAACAAGCGCAGCATGGCCGGGTATCGGGCGGGAATTGGGATAGCAGCGCTAGTTGCCTCCGTGAGTTGCTGGATCGGCAGTCGTAGGGCGGTGTCATCACTTGCAGCGCGGGTATGAATGTAGAACGGGCCGCGCCAGACGTGTAGCTGCGAGCCGAGCCAATAGGCCAAGGTGGGGAGAGCCGGCGCAACTTGCGCGGCCTCGGTGCGGCGACGGCTGAAGGGCCCGAAGGCCTCCAGATCGGTGGCCATGCGGTGGACGTCCACAGTGACCGTCTGCTTGCCGGTAGTCAGCGCATACTCGGCAGCGACCGTCCAGGTGTGGTCGTAGGCGAGCAAATCATCGGCGCTGGGGCCAAGGTAGTCCGCCAAAGCCTGGCTGTCGAGAGTCAGCGGTGCGGCCAGGAGACCGCACCCCTCAACTTGGGCGGGCAGGCCGGCCAGTACCGTGGCGATCTGCTGGGCGTCGGGAAGCGGCAACTCAGCGGAGGCCGCCTGCGGACTGTCCGACACAGCGTCCGGCGCGGCATCGAGCGCCGCCGCTGCCCAAGTCAAGAGCAGTAGGCAAGCCAGATTGCGGGCGCGAGTTGGATGATTCATTGGGTGTTCTCTCTTCACAGCGGCGTGGCTAAGGCGAAGGCCTCGATGCTGCGCTAGCGGTTGGCGGCGGCGAGGCTGCGGCGGATGGCCAGCCGCCATTTGCCCGCCAGTTCGTTCAAGGGCAGGCCAGCCGCGGCGGCGTCCGCTTCGGTGATGGTAATGATAGCAGCATCTCGGACGATGATCTGCAGGCTCTCGCCCGATTTCTCGATCCGGAGTTCGGAAGGCTTGTAGGGCTGAGCTGTCCACTGCTGGATCGCCTCGGCGGCAGCTTCAGCCCGCTGGTACGGTGTGAGGTCGTCGGCGGGCTGCTTTATCTCGATTACCACAGCCTCGGCGATGATCAGTTGGCCGATTTGCTTGCCATCGTCTTGTTCGAGGGCTTGGGCCTTGGCAGCGACCGGCTCCGGCTCGATCTTCTGCAGCTTCCCCATTTCCTCTGCGGTGGGCTGTCGCAGGTCGCCACTGGCGAACTTGTCGAGCGCGACTTGGAGGTCCTCAAGCGTCCAGTTGAAGCCGGGCGGCATGAGGAAATCTACCACCTTGACCTCGCTATCTTGGTCCCATGCCGCCAGATGCACCTGGTCAAAGAGGATGGCCATGCACTCGAGCCCGGCCTGCTTCCACGTGTCGGCACCGGCGGCGTTGTCCCCAAAGTCAACGATCTCGATCTCGAGCACGCCGGCATAGCTGGGCCGGGCTGCTGTGAGCAGGTCCACCGTCGGCTCCTGACAACCGCTGGTCACGTTGATATAGGCGGTGACGTGGGGCAAGACCGGGGTTTCGTCAAGCGGCACGACGGCCTGCTGAGAGGACCGTGGACAACCGGTCACAAGCAGGAGGATAAAAAGCGTTAGTGACAGAAATACTAAACGGTTCACATGGTAGGGAGCAATCATGGGACAGCCTCCCGTCAATGCATATTGCTACCATAGCAACGATAGCGCATAAAGATGTACCAGTCAAGCAAGAGGGCGCGGAAAGCGCCATACGGAGGGAACAGCAATGACAGGCAGCTATGATGCGGTCGTGGTCGGAGGGGGCGTCGCAGGCTACACTGCTGCGATGTACGCGGTGCGCTACGGCCTCGACCTGGTGCTGGTGGAGATGTTCGCAGGCGGCGGTCAGACCGCCACAGCCACTACGATTGAGAACTACCCGGGCTTCCCGGAGGGCATCGAGGGCCCCGAATTGGCCCAGCGGGTCCACCAACAGGCCGTCAACGTCGGGGTCGAGTTAGTAAGCGCCGAGGCCAAGGCGATACGAGCGGGAGAAAACGACCGCTGGGTCCTGGAGACGACCAAGGGCGATATCGACACGGTGGCAGTGATCATCGCCACCGGCGCCCAGCCTCGGAGCTTGATGGTACCGGGGGAAGAGGAGCTGCGCGGCCACGGCGTGTCATACTGCGCCACCTGTGACGGCTTCTTCTATCGCGGCCAGACGGTGGCGGTGGTCGGCGGCGGTAATGCCGCCGTGGAAGAGGCCCTGTACCTGGCCGACATCGTCAAGAAGCTGTACCTAATCCACCGTCGCGACGAGCTGCGGGCCGACAAGTACCTGCAAGAGCGCCTTTTCGACCGCGATAATGTCGAGGTGCTGTGGGACAGCGTAGTGACCGCGATCGAGGGCAAAGATGTGGTAGAGCGCCTGGTTCTGCAAAACACGCAGACCGAGGCGATCAGCAGCCTGGAGGTGGATGGACTGTTCATCGCCATCGGGCATATCGCGAAGACCGAATGGCTGCGCGAGCTGCTGAATCTTAACCAGGGCTTCATCGTCACCGATACACTGATGCGTACCAGCCAGGCCGGGATATTCGCCTGCGGAGACATCCGCAATACGCCGCTGCGGCAGGTCGCCACCGCGGTCGGTGATGCGGCGATTGCGGCGTTTTCGGCGCACAACTATGTCAACGAGTGGAAAGCAACGCACCGCTAGACTAGGGCAGGAAGCATAGAGAAAATGGGAGGCCACGAATGACAGTCAAGACCGGGGAGTGGATTGCCGAGGCCTGGGAGCTGATCAAGCAGGACTTCTGGATGCACGTACTGATCGCGCTGATCTTCGCAGCGGTCAACGGCACCGGTCTCGGCTTTATCATCATCGGCCCGCTGATGTGCGGCTATGTGTACATAATCATCAGGAAGCTCAGGAACCCGACCGCGCCGCTGGATATCAACTATCTGTCGAAGGGCTTCGACGTCTTCCTGGACGCCTTCGTCGCTTACCTGCTGATCGGCATCTTCGCGAGCCTGGGATTGATGGTCTGCATCGTCGGCTCGATCGTGGTCTCGGCGCTGCTGATCTTCACCCTGCCGCTGATAGTGGACCGGGGCATGGGCTTCTGGGACGCCATCTGCGCGAGCTGGGACAAGGCCAAGCTGAACTGGTTCGGGATTTCGCTGTTCGTTTTGGTCCTCGGTCTGCTGTGCGGGCTGATTTCGCTGCTGACTTGCGGGCTTGGCTATTTCGTGGCTTTCCCGCTGGCGCAAGTGCCGATCGTGCTGGCCTACCGCGACAACTTCGGCCTGGCCGAGGTCGATGTGGCGAGTTAGTCGGGATGTCCTCTGTTCGCCAAGGCCTTTCTCCTATAGGAGAAATAGGAGAAAGGCCTTGGCGAAGCTCCATGTACCGTTGTCAAACATAGTTTACACTTTGGGTTTGGCAGTAGTGTTGTAGCTGCTGTACGGGTGTGTTCCAGTTTAGGCTGCCGTGAGGGCGGCGATGGTTGTAGTAAGTGACCCAGGCG
>Ga0180432_10000506_pt1 | contig 63782 bp, 76 predicted proteins | sample SS_ome_10_FD_132414 | JGI IMG/M metagenome (GOLD analysis project Ga0180432, IMG submission 132414) | Hypersaline lake sediment archaeal communities from the Salton Sea, California, USA - SS_1_MS_2 metaG | ecosystem: Environmental > Aquatic > Non-marine Saline and Alkaline > Hypersaline >... | reverse complement strand
TTCCCCGCGACCCCCTTTTCCGGCATTTCTCGGGCGCCCCAGACAGCAAAGACCCACTCCCGACGAGGTCGAGAGTGGGCCGTGCTGGTGCTTTTCGAGCTGGACTACTCGACGGGGGCCGCGTCCTCCTCGCTGGCTTCTGGGGGGTCCCCTTCGGGCGTGGCCTGGGCCTCTTCTTCGGGCTGCTCGCAGGCGTCACTCTTCACGATTTCCTGCGCGATCTGGCAGGTGATTTCGACCGGTTCTGCGGGCTGCTGTCCAGCGACGTATCCGCCGATGACGCTTCCGAGGTTGGTGACGAGAATGAGGAGCAGACTCAGCTTCTTGCTGTTCTGTTCCTGCTTTTCTTCTTCGCTCATGTCGACTCCATGCTCGACTTGATTGTGAGGGCGGCAACACCGAGGGTTGCCACCGCTGCGGTGACGAGATCTCCGTTGATGGCGATCTCACGGGGTGCGCGGTTTGCGCTTCCGAGCTGGTTCCGAACGTCTCGGAGCTGTCTCTCCAGTTCCCACATTGCGTCCTTTTCCGTTTTGGGGTCCATGGACTGAAGGCTCGCGATCAACTGTGCTTCTTTCTGTTTGAGCTCGGCTGTCTGTGTCTGGGCTTCTTCCTTCTTCCTTCGCTCGTACTGCTGTGCTTTCCGCAGTCGCCTGTTCAGGGTGGGCAGCTTTCCGGAGATGCTTGCCGTCACCGCGGGGTTCCCTGCGAGCTCGACGCGACGGCCGGAAGTCGTCACTGTCCCAGTGACGCCCGCCGATAGAGCTACGCTCTTGGACTGTCCGACTGGCGTGGAGAGCTGGAGGCTGTATTCGGTCGGCGTTCGCTGACCTGGCACAAAGGTCGTCCTGGTTCCGGCCTCGATCTTGCCTCCCCCCTTTCCGATGGGTCTGCTCACCTGGGTCTCGAGCGTGGATTGGTGCCGGTATCCGTCTGATGTTCGACCTTGTTCGTGGGTGACCGTCACCCCGACGGTGGCCTTCTTCACTGGGACGACGACCGCCACCTGGCCCTTTCCGATGTTCTGGGAGAAGCCGCCCGAAGCTGTGATCTTCAGCCCCTTGATGGTCACTGGCGGGAGCTTGACGGACAGACTCTTGAGCTTCCCTCCGGAGATCGAGATGCCTCCCGAGAAGCTCCCCATTCCTGGTGGGATCTGAAACTCGATGTTTCCCTTTTTGAGCTTCAGGCCAGTGATGCGTGGAGCAGCGGCAGCAAGCCCGGCCAGCAGAAGGGTAGCCTTCCATGCGCTGCTCAGCTTCGACCACAGCTCCTGAGGTCCCTTCACAACCTCTTTGAGGGCGACCTCGACGGCCTTGTCCAACTTTTTCTTGGCGTCCCCCTTGAGGTTGGTTGATGCTTGTCGCACAGCGTTCTTGACAAAGGACAGGCCTCCACCTGACACCTTGACCAGCTCGCACTTCAGGCCGCTCTTGGAGACGAATGATTCGGTTGCAGCGTCGTAGCTGCATGGGTTTCCGTTTGGGTCCTGCGGGGCGTAGAAGTCTTCGAGGCCTTCTGCGAGCTTGGCGACCTCTTTGGTCAGGCCGCCTCTCTCCATTTCGTCCATCAGCTTGTCGATGAAGGTCCTGGATGCTGCGTCCGCGATGTCTGGGGCGGCCTGCACGACTCGGGTGAAGGGGTCTTCGATGGTGGGGTTGTTGGCGATGAAGCTCTGCCAGATCTTGCTGGCGACCCCTCGAGGAGCTGCGGCTGCAGCATGGGTTGTCGACTCCACGCGGTCGACGAGCTCGTTGAGGTTGTCCCCCAAGCTGTTGGGAGACCCCTTCAACATGCCTCTCTTGATCTTCAGGCGTGCTGGTGGTTGGATGGGTAGGATTTCGGCTCGGAAGGGCATGGGCGGGCTCCAGTCCGCCGATCTTACCCGGAAGAGCTGGATTCGTCCCCTACCTGGAGAACGGGCCCTCGGGACGCCTGGACTGGCTCTCTTCCATCTCCTCCCGTGTCTCTTGGTGGACCCAGCCCGAAGGGGTCCAGATGGAGCTGTGGACGCTTGGGCCCGGGCAGGCTGGAGCGCAGTTGTCCTCGTTCATGCGGAGGGGCATGCTCGTGGCGTCAGGGTCCTTGTTGGGGTGTCCATTCCAGATCCGGTTGGTCACCATGTTTCCGCCCTTGTGGAACGGGCTCCCAGCCCATTTGGCCAGCTTTTCGGGGGTGAGCTCTCCGTGGATTGAGCTGTCGTAGCCGGCCGCACCCATGCGGTCGTTGTGCTGGTAGACGCCAGGGCCGTAGAACCGGGCCTCTCCTTGACCCTTGACGCTCCACTCGCCCTCTTCTTCCTCCACGATCTTCAGGGCTCCTTCGATGTCTGATGTCCAGATGGCATCCACGTACAGTGCCGCGATGGAGCCCTTCTTGAGCTTTCGGACGATCCGGTAGACCTGGCGGTGGTTGTAGCCTGCGATCATCGCGGCGAGGTCAGGCCGGTAGGTTGGTGGCGCTTCGTGCGTGAGTTGCTCGACGCCGGAATGTTCCCACCAGAGCCCGTGACTTCGGACGGAGCCGTCAGGCGGGTCGTCGGTCTTGACGCCCTCGAAGCCTCCGCGTGACGCCCACTTGCCCCAGAACCTTGTGTAGAGCAGCTTCCCTGCTCGATTGAGCTGGAAGTCGGCTGCAATCCCGTCGAAAAGTCTCTGGGTTTCTTCGGCCCAGCAGAACTGGTGGACCTTCAGGACCTCAACTTCTCCGGCCTCGACAGCCTCTTGAACCATGCAAATGGGCCATGCCCCTCGGATGATTCCGACCGCATGGACAGAGCCGGAGAAGTGTCTGATGGGCAGGGGTGGGACATCCATGGGGCCAAACAGTTCCGGCCGCACGTAGACGGTCGCCTCCATGAATCCAACCTTGTCTTCGAGGTCGTCCCACCGGGCACCCATGTAGGTGCGGTAGCCTCCCATCTTCTTTCCGTCAGACCCCTCACCATACACCGGCAATGGCTCGCGCATCGCCTGGAGATAGGCGCCCCGCATGTCGATGTGGATCAAATTCGGATGGCTCGCGCAGGTGATTGCGATTGGTCCACCATGGAAGCTCCCATGTGCAAGGCCTCGCCATCGAGGGGGGAGCTGTTTTGTCTTTGGCCTCCCATCTCGGCCGTCGTAGGACCGCATGTATCGAGACAGCGCTGTTCCGGCCGCGCTGGTGCTGGGCCGAATCCCGTCTGTCGCGCAGGTCATCAGCTTCGCCATGAGCTGACTCTCGGTGTCCCTTGGGTCTCGACTGGAGACTCCCCAGACCGACGACTTCATCACCTTCATCGTCTTCTTCTTGCCGTCTGAGCCCTCCCAGTGGAACGCGATACCGACAGGCCGGTCTGGGTTGGGGCCGAAGGCTTCGTCTGATTCGTTCATCAGCCCGATCAATGCTTTCATCGAGACTGATGCCGTCGTGTACCACACGGTGTTTGCGGTGTGGTTGTTTCGCGGCAGGTCTTCGGGTTTGATGACGGCCAGATCGTCGAACCAGAAGAGTTTTCCATCCTGGTGAACGATGCCAGCGATCATTCGTTGTACTCGTCAGGCTCAGATGGTGCGAACCAGGTGCCCTTGGTCACGACAGGCCCGTCTGCGCGGTACATCCCTTCGACCTGGATGGTGATTCGGTCTCCGATGTTCCACTGGTCGAGCAAGTCGTTGAAGAGGTCTTCGTCGACCATGATTTCCCCTGGCACCATGAGCGATCCATCTCGGTCGGGCACCACGATCTCAGCTCGAGGGAGGTAGTCGAGGGCGTCTGGATTGAGGACCATCCCCCGGAGTCGACCTGCAGCGTCGGCCTCTTCCCCTTCCACGGCAGTGACGCGGGGCTTCCCGATGCCAGCCCGAATCCATGCGTCCCATAGGACCTTGAATGCGTCCCTGCGAGACATCAGCGGAACATAGAAGCGAGACCCCTGGAGGACTGGGGAGTCACTCTCACGCTTCGGCCGCTCGGGCGGCTCCTTGGGGGGCTCTTGCTCCTTGGGTGGCTTCTGAGGCGGGGGCGGGGGTGGCGCGGGTACGTCTGGGGCGGGACCTTGAGGCTTGAGATCGTCGGGAGGCTCAAGCGGCAAGATCGGAAGGACAGGAGCGACAGGCTCCCGTGGAGGCGGCTGAACCGTAGGTGCGAACTCCGGCCCGTTGACCAGTGCTCGAGCGGCTTCTCCCATTCCGATTGCTTCGAGCTGGGTGACATACTCTGCGGTCTGGAGCTGCAACTCCCGGAGCTTGGCCAGGGCGAGCTCAATGCCTCGTTCGCTGGCTTGGACCCGAACTTCTGGAGCCTCCGGTTGAGCCTCTTCATCCTCCCTGGTGTCGTCGAGGGAGGGGAGTCGGGGCAGTCCAGCGCTCGGCGGCTCTGGCACCTTCTGTTGAGGCGTAGGAGCGGGGGGCGGAGGGGTGGGCTTCTCAGGTTCCCGACTCGGCTCAACCACTCTTGTGGGCGGAGCCTGCTCGGTTGCGGCCCGCTCTTGAGCTTGCGGCTCTTGTGCTGGGGTTGCTCGTGGCTCAGGACGTCGAAGTCCAGGGATGCGACTGCGGACACCTTCACGGATACCTGACGTGGCAGCCTGAACCCGCTGTGAGATCTGCTGCCGTGCTCTTGCGGCAGCCCTGGCTGCGATGCGTGCGAGAATTTCTCTGCGTCTTGCCATTGGTCGCCCCTCTACGACTGGTGGCTAACGGGCTGCGCCCCGGGGTGACAGGCACCCCGGGGCGTCTTCTGGATGAATCCTCTTCAATCAGAAGGGGATGTCACCCTCGTATCCGTCGGTCGAGCCAATGGAGTCAGCGTTCTTGGGGGCGGGGGGCATGGCGTCCAGGCGGCCACCCTGGAGGCGAGCTTCTCGAACCTTCCGCATGTAGGACCGGATGTCCGCGTCGAGGGAGTCGGTGCCGACAAGGCTCGTGTTCACGATGGTGCGGCCATCGTCGAGGTCGACATCCTCTTCCTTGAGGATGATCTTGATCTTCTTGCCAGCGAGCAGGGACTCGATGGTCTTCAGATCTTCGGCCTTGGCTGCCGCTGCGGCCTTTTCCTGGTCGGCGCCGACAGCGATGGCGAGCTCCGTGACCTGCCACATCGTGCGCTCGGTGATCCAGCGGTTGGCCCAGAAGAGTTTGCCGTCGCTGGTGGTGAAGCACACGTCGAGGGAGAGGGTGCCCTTGTTCCGAGAGCGGCTGAAGCCGAAGGCGCTCATGGTGGCGAGGTGCTCACCAGCTCCAGCAGGGTTGGCGATGTCGATGCGCTTGACCTCGCGACCCTCCTTCGTGATCCCCTTATTGTTCGTGTACTCGTCGGAGACGACCGTAGCGAGGACGGTCTTCCCCTTGAAGAGGTTGATCAGCTCGGGGTCGTTTGCGGCCTTGGCGGCGCGGACGGCCTTCGAGGGGCTCACGCCCACGGACTTGGCCATGTTCTCGATCTGCCACATGGCAGCGTCGGTCAGGTAGCAGCGGTTGTAGATGGACTGGTCTCCATCGGAGAGCTTGAAGGCCACGTTGGGGGTGCCCTTCTTCGAGGAGGTTCCAGATTCGCACCAGGCGATCTGCAGGGGTTGGGTTCCAATGGGGAAAAGGGTGCGCTCAGGCATTTCACGTTCCTGTGTGTCGGTTTGCGTGGCCGGACCCCCCGGCCACGCAAACCTTCTACTGGGTGGATCTGGTTGCGGCAACGGTCAAGATTTGATTTTCGTAACTATTTGAAACGATAATCCGTCAATTTGTGCTTGATCTTGTGAAAGTCATCGACTACTCCACACTCCTTCGTTACATATTGAAACTCAAAATCTGGAGGAATCTTGCCTGACATCATCTCTGACCCTCAGAATGGATCTCGCCTGGCCGTGATGCGGCCGGAAGAAGGTCTGGTTGTCTTCCAGCTCGGCGGTGCCCTTGCGGCCGTGACCGACATGGACTCGTTGTCTGCTACTCCTGGGGTCTGCATCCGGGCAGGATCGTCCCGTTGGTGGAGGCTCCACAGGCGAGCTGCGGCCAAGTTGATCTTGGACGGCATGGACAAGCTCGGGTTCCATGTGACGGACTTTGCCCATCGCAGGATGCTCAAGGACTGGTTGAAGCAGCCCTTGTTCGCGGGTGGCTGGCATCGCACGGTGGAGCCAGAGTGGTCTGAGGTGGAGTCCCGGCCTGTGGATGGTGTGGGTCCGTTTCAGCTCCGGGACTACCAGATTTCTGGTTGCCGTTGGGCGTTCAGGAGTCAGTTGAATGGCCTCTTGGGCGACGAGATGGGCCTTGGGAAGACCGTTCAGGTGGGAGCGACCCTGGAGTCCTTTCGTGCTTTTCGCCGCTTGGCGGTGGTGGTCACCACGAAGAGCACCCTCTTCAACTGGGTGTCGGAGCTTGAGCGGTGGGCTCCGTCGTGGACGGCTGTGGCAATCCCGTCTGCTTCTCGACTGAAGAAGGTCGTCACCAGCCCTTGCCGTCCGGATGTTCTGGTGATCACCTGGGGCTTGCTTCCGAGGGTTCTCGATGACCTGCAGCACCTTCGGCCTGACACCTTGATTGCGGACGAGGCGCACTACCTGGCGGCCGGCTACAAGACGAAGCGGGGTCGAGCGTTCATGGCCTTGTCGTCAATGTGTACGAGCTCCATGCTGATGACGGGAACCCCACTGGTCAATCGGCCGGCAGACCTGTGGCCGCTGCTTCATGTGATCGATCCAGTCAGGTTCACGCTGTTTGGCGACTTTGGCTCAGCTTTCTGCGACCCTCAAGAGATTCTGACCAAAGGGGGTCGAAGGGTTCGCACCTTCACCGGTTCTTCGGACCCGGAGGGGCTCGCGAAGCTCTTGTCTGACCACCAGTTTCGTCGACTCAAGGCCGATGTTCTTTCCGACCTTCCAGCTCGAGTGGAGCTGGATGTGCGTGTCCCTGTGAAGGCTTCGACGAAGAAGTTGTGGCGAGACACGTTGAAGTCCATCGGCTCGTCTGAGTCGCTGGATGGATCGGTGTTGAGCGGCGTGGGGGAGTCCTGGCATCAAGCTGGCCGAGACAAGGTCGGCCCTGCATCCGACTACATTCTGGATCTGGTTGAGGCTGGTGAGGGGCCGGTCATCGCTTTGATTTTTCATTCTGATGTGTGCGTCGAGCTTGTTGAGAAACTCCGCGCGAAAGGTCTTCGGGTTGCAGTGATTGTGGGTGACACCCCGGCACAGCGACGAGCTGTTCTGGTTGAGCGATTCCAGTCTGGTGACTTTGACGTCATGGTTGGGAGCACAGCTCTCCGGGAGGGCGTCACGCTGACGAGGTCTCGGCATGTTGTCCAGGTGGAATACTGGTGGACGGAGGCCGCTATGGATCAGGGCGCCAGTCGAGCTCACCGGTTTGGTCAGTCTCGCGACGTGCTTGTCCACTTTGTTCATGGTGTCGGTTCGATTGACGGACACATCAAGCGTGTGGTTCGCAAGAAGAAGACCATGCGTGAATCCATTGTTGAGCGGGCCACAGCTATGCGTGCGTTTGTGGAAGACGTGAAGGAGCTGGAGGGGTGATTCATCCGGACATTGTATCCAGGGTCGCCCTTGATTCGTGGCAGATGGATGCTTCGGACTTGTGGGTCTTGATGGCCCGTGCCCAGGTTTCTGAGAGTGTCTCCTGGTTGAGCTCATGGCTGTGGCGCTTTCGTGTTTCCATTTGGATGACGTCGGGGTCTGTTCAGCAGCACTGCGCTTGCTGTGGTGTGTTGCTTCCTTCCGGTACAGCTCGTCTGAAGTTCTGCTCGACGCGGTGCCGTGTTCGTGCCCACCGCTTTGCGGGTCGGTCTTCGGAAGGGGGGGCTACCCCTGTCGAGGCGGAGGTCGCTCGGCATCAGTCCGAGCTGGAGTCGATGATGTCTGAGCTGGCTGGTTTTCGGCGTTGGTATCGGCGCAATCGTTCCATGCAGATCCTTCCACCAGACCTTCTTCGCGTTCAGCATCTTCCCCGTCTTCCAGGCCGGTGCGGCGGTGGTTGCTCTCGTGGGGTAGGCTGTCGGCTCACGGATGGCTCGGTCTGCCTCTACGCAGCAACCCGAGGAGAACGCATTGACTGACATGTTTGCCCGCCGGGTTCTTGGTCTTCCACAGGGCGTGGTGCTCTCGGAGGGGCAGATCAAAGCTGCTTGGAAGCGGGAGGCGATGAAGTCCCATCCAGATCTGGGTGGTTCGGGGGAGCGCTTCGTGGAGGTCTCTCGAGCGGTTGATCTTCTTCGCTCGTTGTCTGGTCGTCCTTCGATCACCCCTCAGCCTGCGTCCAGGCGCTCCAGTGCTCCAGTATTTTCGATTGCGGGACCTGTTCGTCGGCCTCCGAGGCGAATAGATCCGGGCTATGAAGCTCGACAGCGAGTTCTTGAGGAGGCCTACGGCCATCTGGGCGATTGGGGCCGAACAGGTGATGGGCTGTTGAATCTGTGGTATCACCTGTATGGGTCGAGGAGGAAGGGATGATTGATCATTACTCGGTCTTGGGGGTGTCACCAGACAGCACTCCGGACCAAATCAAGCTGGCGTGGCGCGAACTGGCTCGCCAGCATCACCCTGATCGTGGGGGGGATGAAGACCGGTTCAAGGCTGTGAAGGAGAGCTACGAGATTCTTTCGGACGCAAACCAGCGTCGAGCTTTCGATCTCGCGAGGAAGGTTGCTGGAAGTCTGCGCTGTGGTTGTGGTCGGGCGAAACTCCCCGGATCGGACTTGTGTGCCTGGTGTGGCCTGCGCCGGAGTCAGCGTGAACATGAGGCTCGGTCTGAGGCAAAGCGAAAGCAGCGTAGGGCAAAGGTTCAGCAGGTCAAGGAGCGGCTCTTTGGTGGCCGCAAGACCGAGCCTGCGCGGCGTCCCGATCCAACTGTGGACTGGCCTTCGGCCGATGACATCTTCCAAGAGGTCATGGCCGAGGCTGCGATTCGGAGCGGCCTGATTCAGTCGGACATGGACATTGACGTTCGGCTCAACCTCGACCCGAAGACTGGCAAGGTCCGAATGTCAGGCCGGACTGTGGATGCGCTCAACAACATTCGTCAGAACCTCGAGGGCATGAGTCGGTTCGTGCGCAGCTCGAAGCGGTATGATTCATCTGGTTGACATTCTCTCCTCTCCGTGTGAAAGCTGTCAGAGCGTGACAGTTTGTGCCAGAGGTGGGCTTGACCATTCGATCTGAATTCTGGACTCCGCGCGAGTTTTCGAGCTTGACCGGAAAGTCGGTTCGGACTCTTCAGCGCTGGGCCTCCAGTGGTCGACTGGTTCCCAATCGGTGGCCATCCGGTCGACCGTTCTACACACAGAAGCATTTGACTCAACTCCAGGAGGGGGCCGATGGCTCACATTCTGACTCTGATTGACGGAGACCTTGCACCACGTCAGGGCGAAACGGGGGTGATGATGTTCCTCCGGTCCAGTGACAGCGGCTATCGTGGCCAGGCCACTGCGATTGCTCAGGATGGTCGTCCGATGCGCAAGCTCGGTGCTTGGGCCTCGACGTGCCCGGTGGCTGTTTCCCAGGCGATGTACCAGTGGGTCACGTCTGGTGGTTGGCCCCAGCAGGCGATCTTCGTGGCTCCGAATTCGGAGTTCCGCCCCAACCAGATCTTGATGGGGGATCAGCCCCTCCAAGCGCTGGATTGGCAGGCTGAACATGCTGGCATCTTCGACATCATGCTCGCGGCCTTTGGTCCTCGAGCTCCCCGCCAGATTGAAGCAACTCCGTCTTCCCCTTCGGCACCCCCTTCGGAGCCTTCTCCTCCGGCCCAGCCGGAAGCGCCTCAGCCGGAGGCAGCTCCAGCCCAGCGTTCTGTCCTGGGTGATGAAGAGCGCGAGCTCGGTCGGCTCCTTGCTCGGTCGGTGAAGATGCTTCGCTCGGGCATGGGTGCCGAGCAGGTCTACTCGTCTCTGACGGACTCGCTGGCTGAGCTTGTCGTCGACGACCTCGATGATGACCTCGATGACGAACACCAGCTCGTCCACTTCATGCCTACCGGCCATTCGTCTCGCGTGGCACAGATCAATCGAGAGGGCAACCTCCGTCCTCTCTCTCAGGGTGAGGTCCCTCCGGGTTTGACTCAGGAGCAGCAGGCGCAATTCCATGCGATGGTCGACCCTCGAGCGGAAGAGAAGCTCCAGCGGACGCTTGTTCGTCAGCATGAGGCGATCATGCGTGCTCGGTCCGTTGCGGCATCCCAGCAGGCCGCTCCGCTCCCCGCCCCGGCGCCCCAGCAGGTCGCTCAGGCCCCGGCTCCCCAGGCCGCTCCGGCCCCCGCCCCGGCGCCCCAGCAGGTCGCTCAGGCCCCGGCTCCCCAGGCCGCTCCGGCCCCCGCCCCGGCGCCCCAGCAGGTCGCCCAGGCCCCGGCCCCCCAGGCCGCTCCGGCCCCCACCTCGTCGTCCCCTGCTCCAGCTTCCACGCACTCTTCGGTTGTGGTCGCAACTCTCCAGGGGGTTGACTACACCAGCGTGGAGAAGGCGGCGGAGGTTGTGGCCAAGTCGCCGGCCACTATTCGGTTGTGGTGTCGGGAGGGGAAGCTCAGCGGGGCGATTCAGGGTCGTGTTGAGGGAGACCGTCGAGATCGATGGCTTGTTCCTCTGGCTTCCCTTCCGTTTGGGGTCGTCAACGGAGTGTCGGCCCTGTCGAAGTAGCTCAGGGTTCAGGGGCCTCGTTGCCCCACACGTCCCAGGCATCTGAGTGCCGGGTTCGGGCGAACATCTCCAGCCTGGGCCCGGCCTTTGTGCGTGCGTCGATCAGCTTGTACTGTGCTCTTGGCTTTCGACTGTGAATCACCTTCCCGGTGTCTGGGTCTCGTTCGTGTGGTTTCCCGACGAGCCAGTCTGTCCGGATGTCTCGGCGCATCTTTCCCGCTTTGGGGTGCCCCCTTGGGTAGACGGTGCAGGCATTGAATCCGCGCCCTTTGACGCCAAACAGGAGCAGCTCATGGCACCCTCGTCCGTACTGGCCGATCCCCATCTTTCCGGGTCGGTACTCGAGGATGCTTCGGTCCTGTCCGTCGACAGTCGCCTGGATCTCTTTGAGCTCTCCCTTCACCCAAGGCCAGTTGGTCAGGTATCGGAACCCGAGCTGCTCGTACAGCCACAGGGCATCGCCCAGGTAGTTGTTTGTTGCCCACATCCACAGGTGGCAGTCCTGGGCTGGCTGGAAAGCTCCGGAGCTCAAGATCAGGTCCCGAATGTCGGGCGTCTTCATCACTGGGTAGTGCCTGTCGGCGCCTCGCTTGATCTTCCCGCCACCCCGCTCGTTCCAGTTGGGGTCCATGAGGATGCACACGTAGGGGCCCCGGCCGGACCATTCCTGCACCGGAGGGATGGGGTCTGGGAAGAGCTTGTTTGTCATCCCTGCTCCTCTACAGGCTTGACCGTCCCCAGCAGCACCCGCTCGTAGAGCTGGGCAGCGACCTTTGCATCCGTGATTGCGCGGTGAGCGTCTCCATCGAAGGGGACATCTTCTCGTTCAGCGGCAGCCTTCAAGCCCCACGGGTTTGGCTCAAATTCTCGACTGTACCAGCTCCGGGTGTGCCCCTTGGTTGGGACTGTTCGTGAGTAGGCACTCCTGGCGCATTCGGTCCATGGGATGGGGTCTTCGTCGAGATCGAAGCGCTCCGGCCATCCGTGCTTGCTGTGGGTCAGCAGCTCGACTGGGGCTCCCAGGCGCTCCTGAATCTGGTTGAAGTCGTCCAGCCCGAGAAAGGTCCGTCGAACCATGCAGCGGTCGAAGCCGATGTTCCAAGCGGTCCACATGGCTTCGGCCCACCGTCCGGTGTAGGCCTGCGCTTCCCTCCACACGTCCTTCCAGCTTGGGGCGGCCAGGATTTGTTTCTTCGAGATCCCATGGACCTTCTCTGCGACCTTGATTGACTCCGCGTCGAGCGTAGGCGGATTCACGAGGCTCGACCAGGTCTCGATGATTCCGGCGCCGACCTGGATGGTCGCAATACCGATTTCGATGACGTGGGCATTTTGGTGTACCTGAAGGCCGGTTGTCTCTGTGTCAATGATGTGGATGATGGTCATGGTTCCCCTCAATGGTTCCAGCTTCTGCTGCTTCCTTGATGAATTGGCTCGGCTTGGAGGTTTGAAGCTCTCCGTAGCCGTTTCGTGTGTGCATGCTGTAGGTCATCACCAGGTCGTTTTTCGCCCTGGTCAGGGCCACGTAGAACAGACGTCTCTCTTCTTGGATGTTCTCCCCCACAGGGAAGACGCCTTGATTCAGGCCCATGACGATGACCTTGTCCCACTCCAACCCCTTTGCAGAGTGGATGGTGCTGATGGTGACGCGCTCCGTGGAGCTTGTTTGGATGCTGACCAGGGTGGAGATGTTCTCGGAGAGCTCCTCGAGCCCATTCAGGCCGACCTCTTTGCAGGCTTCCGCGCACTGCAAGAGGCTCTCGATAGACTCCTTGCGTCGCTCGGCCTCTTGAGCCTTCTTCACCACTCCGGTTTCGAGTGCGGTAGCGATCTCCGCATGGATTCCCAGTCTTCCCAGTAGCAGCTCGCACGCTTGCTTGACGGTCATTTTCTGGACGCCTGCCTGTAGCGTCTGGTGCAACCCTCTGAGCTCGTTGAGCCGTTTTCCCTTCTTGGTCTTTGGTCCGTGGCGCGGAATCCCCAGCAGTCGCTCGATGGGGTCGTCCAGAAGGTGAACCCCGCTCCCGCCGTAGGCTCCTTCCCTCCATCTTGCGATGGTGGTGGCGCCGATCCCCGGCCACTTCGCCAAGATCTCCTGCGCTGCGTCAATGTCGGTGGGATTCAACTGGTAGTGCAGGTGACTGAGCACGTTGACGACGTCCCCCTGCTTGAACCATGGGCGGACGCCAACGGCGTCGACTGGGATGTGGTGCCGCGTCAGCTCGGCCGCGATGGTGCTGACCCCGATCCTTCGTCGGCTCAAGACTGCGATCTGGGAGTGTGTGGCGCCCTGGTCGAGCCATTGGGTCACGCAGCGACGAATGCTGGACGCTTCGTCCCATGGGGTCATGGATGTCGTCACCCGCACAGATCCACCGCCTTCTCGTTCAGACCAGAGCTGCTTGGGGACCCGGTTGTTGTTGTGCCGGATACTGGCGTCAGCGGCCTGCACGATCTCGGGTCGACACCGGTAGTTCTGCCCGAGGCGAATCATGCGAGCCCCACTCCATCGACGCTGGAACCCGGTGATCAGGTTCACGTTCGACCCTCTCCACCCGTAGATGCTTTGGTCGTCGTCGCCCACGACCATCACGTTCTTGTGCTCGCCTCCGAGGAGCTCGATCATCTCTTCTTGCAGGTCGTTCGTGTCCTGGTACTCGTCGACAATGATGTAGCTCCACCGACTCCCGAGGGAGTCGCGGAGCTCGCTGTCTTGCCGGGCCTTGATGACGGGGAGCCAGATCAGGTCTGCGAGGTCCAGCGCCCCAACGACCCGCTTGAGGTTTTCGTAGCGCCGGATGGTGCGTGTGATCTCGTCGAGCTCCATTCCAAGGATGTTGTCGACGTTTCCCTTTCCTGCGCTCCCGATTTTGGTGTGGAGGTCGTTCAACTCCGATGCGTTCCCCAGGTGGATGAATGTCTCTTTGAGGTCGTCGATGCTGCCGCCTTCAAATCGCTTCCAGAAGTCTCCGTTCAGCTCGAGCCCCCGCTCCTTCCATGAGTTGAGGAATCCGAGGATCTTCTTGGGGGTGTATGCTCGCTTCCGGCCTGGGTCGTCGCTCTTTTCGACGATGTCCTTCATCCCGATCTTGAGCTGCCGGGCCGCAGCGTCTTCGTCCCAGATTGAGAAGCGCTCTCGGATGCCCAGCATGTGGGTGTGGGCTCGGCAGACGCGGACGCCGGCCGAGTGGAACGTCCGGATCTGGAGGCCCTTGCCTTCGTCTTCATCGAGGGACGCGAGCGTCCGCTCTTTCATCTCGTTTGCGGCCTTCCGGGTGAAGGTGATGGCCAAGATCTCGTTTGGGTCTACCTTCTGCTCTCGGATCAAGTTCTGGATGCGGGCCACGACACTTCGAGTCTTTCCGCTTCCAGCTCCAGCGATGACAACGCAGGGGCCGTCCGTGTGTTTTGCCACCTGGAGCTGGTCTTCGTTTAGTCCGTCAAGATGGTGTTCACCACTTGTGTGGATCGATGGGGGGTCCCCCCAGACCCACTCTTCGGGGTTTCCGTTCCACCACCGCTGGTTGATGACCATGTCCTCGATGTCTTGAGCCCGCTCTGAGAAGGCGCACGGGCGCTCACATCCCAGGCATGGGACGGTGTTCCGAGTGTCTCCACACATGGGCATGGGGACGTCTTGAGCGACCTCGCAGTCGCAGCGGGGGCATGGCAGTCGGTGGAGGTAGCCCTTTGGGCAGAGTGTGCAGGGCATCAGGACACCAGCTTCAGCTTCGGGTGCCTGGCTGGTGTTGTCTCCCCGCCACCTGTGATGACTGCGGACTGGAGCCATGCTTGGACCCCGTTGCAGTCTCGCTTTGACTGGCTCGCGGCCTTGAGGAATCCGTCGAGGCTCCCGTCGAGGAGGCTCAATGCTGCCGTGACCGAATCCATGATGTATCGCCCTGCGGGACCAATCGTGCGGTGCTCGGTGAGCTTGTTCGTGTGGACGATGAAGGCGAAGGGCAGGTCTTCGTAGCCCGAGACCTTTCGCCGGAGCTCGACCATTTGGTTGCTCACCCTGACGATTTCAATTTTCTTGAGCATGTGGATCGCGCGGCCGGCTTGGTCGTCCATGAGTCAATCCTCCAGTCAGGTCGGTAACCCTCCACTTCGCTTGGGTCAACCTCTTATTGACTCCACGAGGAATCGGTCGTAGGTCTGGAGAAACTGATTCCACTCACGACCCCAGGAGTGGAGGGGCATCTGGTCGAGCTCCCGGTAGTTGGTGGTGCGGGTCTCTTCTTCGATCGGGAGTCCGTCCGCGTTGTGACCGCTCGCTTTGAAGAGCAGCTCGGCAGATGAATCGATCACGACCTGGATGTCGAGGGCGGTCTGCTGGCTGATGGCCCAGCACCACTGGGCGATGGTGTCGATGCGCGGGGAGATCCTCCGACTCTTCTCAGGCTGTGCCAGGTACGCGCTGATGTTCGTCGGGTTGATCTTCAGGAGGCGTGCGAAGTCGGCGTTGGTCTTGATGTAGCCGTTTTCTCGCAAGATTTGGCACAGCACTCGAGCAGCGGTCTCACTGCCCCGAGCCATTGACGGGCTCTTGGGGGAGAGGGAGAGTGGGGTTGGTCATGCTGTCGATCAAGGCCTGCAGTTCAGATTCGTTTTTCGCGAGCACCTGAGTGATGGCGGCCTCCTCGAGCTTGTCGGTTCGCAAGACGAGCTGGACGGTCGGGATTCCGACGACCGCCCCCTGGAGTGCGTTGACGGGCTCCCCGTTGGCTCCCAAGATCTGGCTGACCTTCTTGAGCAGGCCGGGTGGCACATGGACATGCAGTCGCATCACAAAGCTCCCGTCTGGATAGGGCTGGGAGGTCTGGATGTTGTGGGTCGGCAGGTCGATCGGGAGGTATGGCGGACGGGGCGTGGGTTTGGTGGTAGGATCTTCAGCGTTCATCGTTCCCCTCAGCAGCTTCAGCTTCATGTCACTTGGTGTGTCAAAAACGACCAGGTCTTTCGGTCCAGTCACGGTGGTTGCCCATGGGCAGCCCGCTGTCCAGATCCCTGCTCAGGTCTGGGCCTCATTGGCCCGTGGATCGTATCTCGATACGCACGTTTGTGTCGAGCTGATTCCTCGTCGACTGGTTCGTCGTCTCTGGGCGAGAGACATGGGTGGCAAGCCCTTCCCAGGCTACTACGCTTTTCGAGCGTACACGAGGGGTCGCCGTGTAGTTCTCTTGTCTGATCACACCGAGACCCCGCAGAGCTTGACGTGGCTACTGCTCCATGAGCTCGCCCACGTTCAGGTCAATGGGTCTCCGCTGTTGGATCGGGCGCTCCGCTCCATCCCGAAGCCTCGAGGCTACCTCACGTCGGATGCGGCCCACGAGGCTTGGCCGGAGGAGGGCTTGGCGAATCTTGTGGCGGACCAGCTCGCGCCCCGGTTCGGTTCGCGTCCAGGTCTCAATCGAATCTGGTGGCGCAGTCGGGTCCAGGCTGTGAGTCGATCACAGTAGGTTCCTCGATCCGAGCTTCGCAGCCTTCTGGGGTTCTACCCCTTGTAGCCAGATGTCGTACCAGGTCTCCCCATCGTAGGCCTGCTTCTGAGCTTGGTACGGGTCTCCCTGAGTGAGGGGTGAGCCCCGAAGCACTTGGACCTCCTCGACCCATGAAGCGAAGGGCATAGACCGCTCTTGCGCCGCTTGCCGGATCTTTTCGGCTTGTCGTTGAGCTTCTCGACTCTGGTTTCGCCCACCCTTCTTGGGGGGCTCGAAGCCGAAGTATTTTGCGATGGCTCCAGCGATGGAGGGCATGTTCTTGCTCACCATGAAGAGCGGAAGTTCGTCAGTGTTCATTCGCTTGACGTTGTGCTGGTCTCCGTGGCTCACGTAGTCGACCATGATCAAGATCAAGTCGACCTTCTTTGGTATCCGCTTCTTCTTGTAGCTGACCCTCGCCTCCCAGATGTGGGAGACCTTGACCCCGAAGGCCTCGATCTTCTTCTTGAGCAAGATGTTCTTTCGTCCTTCTCCACCGACCAGCAGGACGTTTGGCTTGACTTTCACAGCGGTCCCCGGCCGAGCGCCGGGTGGGGTTGGGGCTGGTCTTGACTCAACCGCTTCCACTCGGTGAGCGCTTCTTCGAGCATGGACCTTGCTTCTGCATGTGTCCCCACGTTCCAGCTCTTCAGCTCGATGATGACATCGTTCATTCCGTCGTACCAAGGCTCGTACTTGGCAGGCATTGGCTGTCCGTTCACGTCTTCTGCTCCGTCCTCACCGAGGCTGTAGAAGCGAAGCACCGCGCTGTAGGTGTCGTCTTCGTTGTCGAGCAGGTAGACCGGGTGCCCGTCGATACCGGTGGGGTACTCGCGACCCGTGAGGCGAGATCGGGTGATGCTTGGAGTCTTCCCGATGACCCAGGCAGAGACGGACCAGTCCGCGTTGAGTCCGACGTTTGGGATTCCCTTCGCCCGCATCTCTCCTTCAATGAGCTCGTGGGGCCTGATGCCTCCAAGGTCTTGGGGCTCTCCCTCGTTTGCAGACCCGCTGCTTGCGGTTGCACGCGACCGCTTGGCGGCTGCTGCTGCTGCGAGGCTTCCGATGGCAGCCAAGGCGAGCGTGGCCCCAGTGAAGTGGACGTTCATGTCGGACTCCATTCGTCTTCTGCTTCAGACCCACCCCAGATCAAGTAGGCCATGTAGCCCTTGCTGGGCTTGGCGTCGTTCCCGAACCCCCTGCCGAGCTTGTCTTTTCGATGTCGGGAGAGGTAGCCCTTGATGCGCTTGAGGCTCCTCCGCCAGATCTTGGGGCGGGTAGCGAGCTGCATCCCTCGAGCGAGCCCGATGAATTTCCAGGAGGGGTAGTCTTCTCGGAAGGACAGCTCCAGGCCGTGCATCGCCTCGTCGGCAAGCTCGTCCCAGGTCTCGATGTCCTGAGCGCCTCGTTCGCCGGCCCACTTGCTGGTTCCCGGCTTCCGGTTGCCGGCTGTGATCTCCAGGACGGTCTCGATGACCTCTTCAACGCTTGGGTTTTCGGGGGTGACCCCGAGCCCCAGACTTCGTTGCTCCTTGCGAGCCGCCTCGAGCTCGCGCTTCCACTTGGGAGGCATCTGGTCGAGCATCGCCTGGACTCTTGCGCGGTTTCCAGGTCTGGACGCGCTCCCCCTCGTGCGGCTGGCGATGGTGGCCAGGAGTCCGAGCGCACCGATTCCGATGCAGATCTGGACGTCCCTGTCCATCACAGGGTCTCCATGAGCACAGGGGAGGAGACCTCCGAGACGCCGATGTCGGTGATCTTCCAGCCCCCATCTGGGCCCATCATCACGTTGTCTCCATGCACGTCGTAGATGAAGACCCCGATCTTGGCGAGGTTCTGCATGGTCTCAATGAAATTTGTCGCTTTCGACTCTCCATCCTGCACGCCACGTCTGCGCCGTCCCTCCTTGATGGATGTGGTGCGGGCCAGGTAGGGTGCATGCAAGCAGCTCTCGAGGTTGTCTCCCATCAAGATGATCTGGTCGATGCAGTCGACCATAGCCCTGTCGGAAGCCTTCAGTCTCCGGTAGCGGTCCATGAGGATCACGTAGAGGTCGCGGTCCCTCTTCCGCGTCCCGATGACCCGGTAGACGCAGTGGACCTTCGCGAGTGATGGGAGCTGACTCCAGGAGATCTCCCCGTCCTCGATGGCGTCAAGGATGCGCTTCCACGCGACAGCTTCCGTCCGGTCTCCAGACACCTTCAATATCTCAGATCGACCCTTCAGGGCGTAGACATGTGCGTATCGACCCGTTCCGATTGGAGCGGACGGACCTCCAACTCTGCGCTGCTTGACCTCTATCCCCCGCTCTGCCAGGTCCAGTACAGCGTCGTTGAGGACCCGGAGAAATCGGGTCGTTTGACTGCGGGTTCCCGTCAGGTCTGCGAACCGCAGACGGTTTGGCCCGGCCTTGTCCATGAATCGGGCAGGGAACATGTCTTCATGGGGCATCCCGAAGACGATGGCTTCCCCCTTTCCGGGTGGACATTCAATGCTGGTCTTGGGCATGGTTCTCTCGCTTCTGCTTGGCTACGACTCCAGCCAGAGCCAGTATAGCCACAACCGCAAGTGCGGCGTCTGCGTGGAAGCCAGAAGACGCGCGAGCTGTTCGGATTGCTGCCTGGATGGTGAGCGCTGTCGCGACCATCAGACTTTTCCGAGGATGGCCATTCCCATGATGGCTCCGATGTCTGGACCCTTGCTGAAGGATCCCCGGAATCCGGGCTGGGGTGGGGGGAGTGGGGTGACTGGGCTTCCAACGGTGGACATGAAGCCTGAACCTCTGTTGTGAGCCCTTCGGACGTCTCTGCTCGTCCTGGGGAGCTGCTCGAGCATGTTTTGGATCTTCTGTTCTCCGATGATGGCTTGGTTCAGGAATTTCGTGATGCGCTTCTTCGCCTTCTTCATGGCGCCGAGCCGCTTCTTCTTCGCGATGACGAGCTTGCGCCCACTCAGCTTCTTGATGCGGGCGTTGACCTTCTTGAGAAGCATCTTCAGTAGCTTGATCGCCGGGCGAATGAGCTTGAGACCATCCCTTCCGATCTGGGGGGCTTTGACCTCGATGGCGTCTACGGCAGTCCGCATGGTCGTGTCGGCAGACCCCCATGCGGTGTCGATGCTGGCCTTCAGGTTGAGGAGTTGAGCTGCGTCGGTCGTTCTGGCTGGGATCTGGATGGCGGCCACATCTGCTCGGGTACGCTTGAGCTCGTCCAAGATCTGGCTCATCGAATCCGAGGAGGTCCTGATTCCCCTCATCACTCCTGGGGCCGCCTTCCACGCCTTCATGTAGGTCTTGCCGAAGTCCTTGTCGATCAGGGACAGTAGGGTCCTGGGCTTCCGTCCCGACTTGAAGACGCTCTTCCGGGTCAGAGTGTTGTGGAGGTCGGTCTTCCACATCTTCCAGGCCTTGTCAATCTCTCCTTGGTTCTTTGAGAGCTGGGACTGGACTGGGGAGATTGCGGCGATGGCCTTGTCGAGGTCCGACAAGATCTCGGCCTTGGATGCAGCGGGGTCGCTCATGGTTGTCTCCAGAATAGCGAGAGCATCCTACACCACCAGGCGCACCAGCGCTCGATTCGTGTGAAGCTCAAGTGGTCCTCGGGGTTCTTGCTGGATCGTTCGCGCAGCTTCTTGAGGTCTGAATCGGTGAGCAGGAGGACCTCAAGACCGCGCTCGGACTGCACCACAATCTTGGTGTAGTGGTTTGATGCGCCGAACCTGGCGTCCACGTTTTCTTGCTGTTCGAGTGTTCCGAAGGCCATCAGCTTCTCCACTGGTTCAGGGCTCGGTCGATCTTCGAGTTCGACCAGTCGTTGATGTACTGGTCGAGCTCGTTGAGTGCTTGGTCCCAGAAGTCGTGAATGGGTGTGCCGGGCTCCGTTGAGGACGTCCGACGCTGGACGATTGACTGGATCCGTTTGGCCTCTTGTCGTGGCAGGACCTGCCCCTCGCTTGGGGTGTGGAAGTCTTTGAGGATGCTTTCGCTGATGCACCGGATGGATTGACGGGCCCACTGTCGGCCGCTGTTGTTCTGGGTGATGGGGTGGAGGTCTTCGAGGCTCGGCCCAGCGATCACCTGGCGGCAGTAGATCTGGACGAGCTCTCCGCCGTCGAGGCACACCGCGTTGCATGGCTTCGGTGCAGCAGTGGCTCTCTTTGCCTGTTCGGCTGCTTTCAAGATCTGCTCAATGGACAGCGTCTTTGCGAGCTGGGGAGCTCGCTCCTCGAGCTTCTGCTCAGACTCGGAGACTACGGCCGGGTCTGGTCGTTTCGCTTTGGCTTCTTCGGCCAAGGCGAGTATTTGTTCGATTGAGATCATGGCTCTTCTGCCTGAAACGCAAGCGCCAGGCCAACAAGGCCGGGCAGGTGCCTTAGCACCCTGTCGCTTCGATCTCCATCAAAGGGTCTGACCACGATCAAGTGACCGTCCGCTCGACGGCCTGACCATCCACACTGGGACAGCTTGTTCTGGGTCAGCGGGGATCGGTATCCCCTGTCGTCCACAAGCACCCACCGTCGACCCTTGATGATGTTCTTCTGGATGGCGTTTCTCCGTCGACTGGACATCCACCCCCTCACCCGGTTGAGGATTCCGATTGAGCGGAGCGCCTCGGGCACGTAGTCGGTGGACCCGGCGGACAGGACCCAGACCTCCCCCATCTGGTTCATGGCCGTGAGGAAGTCTCGGACCCCGGGTCGCGGGATGGATCGGACATGCCCAGCGTGGATGAATTGCTCATCGGGCGTGTGCAGAAGCGTCTCGTCCATGTCGAGGAGGATCACAGGCTTCATCGGCGCAACCGGAGCCGTTTGGGGCTTTCGTCGATGGGCCGAGATCCAACTCGCTTGACGTGGTCGAGAATGGAGAAGAGGATCATGCCGGTCACCACGCCCTCGATGGTGTCCATCATCCCCGCTCCACTCTCGTGGTGCTGCTTCATGCGGCCCAGAGCGATCAAGGCGCCGACGCTTCCCAGTGCGACCAGGGCGCCATGTCGGTCGACGTCAGCCTCGATGGCCGAGAGGAAGCCGGGCGGGGGTATCTGCTTCGCGTAGTTGGCCCCCATCACCTGCTTTTTTCGCCTACGATCCATCGAAGACCTCCTGGGAGTGAGACAGTGTGAATTCTACCCCGTGATGAAGCATGTCGTCGTCGAGGAGTTCTTCGACTTCGTCTTTGGTCATCCACTGGGCGTCGTCGCTCTCCCAGTTGAGGGTCACCTTTCGACGGGTGAATTCTTCGGGGACACGCACGACGAATGTGGTGTACCGGAAGCTCCCGGCTTGGAAGATGGTCGCGTCCACCGTCCTCTCCTCCAGCTCGAGAGAGCCGAGCCGGATTCCAGACTCTTCGGAGAGCTCACCCACCGCTGCCTGGTGCAAGTCCTCCGCCTGACCTGTCCGATCGTCGATTCGGACAGCTCCACCGGGAACCCCCCAGACCCCAGGGTCGAGCACATGGTCCGACCGGAGCATGAGGAAGATGCGTCGCCCAGTGGTGAGCAGGACGCCCACCCCCTGGCTCCCCCAGTGCTCCCCGACCATCCCCTCGTCCACCAGAGCGGCCGAGCCGGACACTTTTCCCGCAAGGACCATCAGACCCATCAACCCGGTCGCCAGGAGTGCTCCGTTGTCGTGTCTCATGTGGACTCCTGAACGCGCTGCATGACGATGCGAGCTCGTTTGCTGGGGTCTCGGGTCAGGAATCCGGCCCGTCGTCCATTGTAGGGGTAGTCAGAAGGGAGCTGTGCAGCCGTGGGGTCCACGATTCTACCAGATTTTCGGTCTTCCAGCCACCAATGGGTGCCCCCTCTCAGCTTGCCGTGGACGGGCACCAGTCCGCTCTTCTTTGCGCCGGCCAGGTGGTAGACGGCCTCGGCTGCATGGTAGCAGTGGCACTCCAGCGGACTGGCTCCGCGTCGGGGCTTGCACTTGCTCTGGTCGATCAGGTCTGGGGTGAGAGCCTTCTGGACCTGTTTGACGATTCCTCCCGTGTTCCGAGACCCCGATGGCTTCAGTCTCCGGGCCTCTTCTGGCGAGAGCTTTTGGAATCCTCGCTGTCGGAACCGGACCAGCTCGTAGAGGTCTTCGGCCTGGAGCCTTCCGTCGAGCAGGTCGTCCAGATCGATCTGGTCGGAGTCCAGCTCCAGCCAGCCGTAGCTCGGCCAGGTCTGGTCGGGTCTGCTGCTCAAGGTGTGGACAGCCCGGATGCGGTGGACTGGAATGGGGCCTGGGTGCTGCCACTGTTCGGCCGCCAGTCGTGGTTCTCCGTCTCCGTACTCGCTCATTTCTTCGTACAGCTCGGGAACGACTCGGTTGGCCCGCGTGTCGATGGGTAGGCTGTTGATGGGGCGGACAATCAGTTGGGGGTCTGCACCTTCGTAGGACACGCCTGCGGTCAAGGGGAAGTCGAAGACCTCTTCTTCTTGGATCTCTTCGAGGGCGTCTTCCACCAGCTCGGCCTGTGCCTCGGTGAGCTTGGCGCCATGCGAGAGGTAGGGCAATCCAGTCCGGTCCTGCAGCTCGTAGAGTAGCGATGCCATCTCGTTCTGGATGTCGTCGGTGTCCGGATGAAGCTCCAAGCCTTTGGCGTCAACCTCCAGGAGCACGGGCTCGTGGCTGGGGCTCGCATCGGCGTAGAGTAGTGCGGCCTCGGGGGAGTCTGTCAAGAATACGGCCCCAGCGCTCTTGGTTCGGTGCGGGGACCACCCTCCCGAAGGGAGTAGGCCCTGCTCCAGGATGCCGGGCAGGTTGTCCCGGTGCGTCCCGACCCAGAGGGTCTGGTGGCCGTGCAGGGTAGATCGACTCCCGCGACGACGGGCAGCAGCCAGCCCAGCGAGGGCTGCGATGGCGGCGATGGCGAGGCGTGGCGACATGGCCTCACCATACCTCGGCAGCCTCTCTGAGTCTGCTCCAAGCTCCCGTCACCTGGCTGTCACATTTGTAAGGAGTTTGTAAACGGCTTGACATGCCATGACCTTCCAATAGATGATGGCCATGCCCGATGGGGATCGGGTCCGACACACACACCAACTTGGAGCTGTCATGCGCGTTCAGCGTTCGTTTGAAGATTTTGATGCCGCCTGGGCTGCGACCCAGCGTGAGGTCGATGCCTTTGTCGAGAAGGAGGGGCTTGTGCTCAAGGCTGTCAAGCACTCAGCCACCTTCTCGCGTGAGACGGGGTGCTTCAAGGCGTCCCTCTACGCTGCTCGGAAGAGGCTCGCTACGGCCGAGAACGATGGTCATGGGGACTGCACGATGGTCTTCGCGGCGAGTCCGAAGGTCCGCCCGGACTACGACGCGCTGGTGCAGCGCTGGAACGACCACATCGACGCAGCGGAGGATGCCCTCCAGCTCAAGCTGGATGGTGTGGTGGAGCGTATGCTCCACATTCACCTGCAAGTCAAGAAGGCCAAGACCTGTAGCCGCAGCAAGATCGCATGGTACACGCCGGATGGCAAGATGATTCAGGAGGTCAAGTGGCCCGACATGGCGGCCTTGTGGAAGCAGGGCGGCGTCCATCGTCACAAGGCCCGCGCCCTCTTTCGCGAGCAGGCCGAGAAGCAGGGCTGGCTCGATGGTGTCCCCTTCACGGACGTGGTCTTCCTCAATGACGTGGCCCTCGGCCTCGCCAAGCCTGTCTGACTGGAGGGACCATGACCATCGCACTGGACACCTTCGCTCGCGACTACGACGACTACAGCGGTGCCTTGTCGGCTGCTCTCATGGCCGGCATGCAGATCTGCAAGCACGCGGACCCTGTGGATGACGCAGCGGAGGGTCTCGACATCGACGACGCGCTGGAGGTTGTGCTGGCTGACTCCAGCTTGATCTACCTGTCCTGTGAGGCTGTCGACTACCTCAGCGAGATCGACGACTCGGTGTGGGATGTCGTTGTGGGCTCCCAGTCTCGCTCCGAGTTTGCTCGCCTCACCATCGAGGCGGGCCAGCGCGTCGAGCAGGCGTGGGCGGACGCTGCCGCACATGCTGAGGCCCTGTAGAGGTCCTACAACACTTCTGGCCGCCCCTCGTCTATGTCTCTGTGTGGGATGGGGATGGAGTGGGAGGGGCGGCCTCTTCTTTGGAGTACGTCATGGAGTTGACCCGAGCAGAAAAGGTCGCCCGGAACATCCTGGTGAACCACGGGGCTGCCAAGCTGGCCCGCTTGATTCATGGTCTGGAGGCTCAGGAGAGTGGTCAGGCCATCGCGTCAGATCTGGGGGTGTCGCGTGAGCGTGTCCGCCAGTGGAAGCACAGCCTGACGCGCAGCGTCACTGTGGTCACTGTGGACGAGTCTGTGGCTCGCCTGTTGGCGCATGTGCATCCGGAGGGTGGCCATGCAAATTGATCGATCCCAAGAGCTGGACCTCCAGTCGATCCGGTCGAAGAACGCTCGTCGAGCGTTTCGGGCGGCCATCAACGCCCTGAATGGGGCCGGCATTGAGCATCGTCTGCACAAGAGTGCGCGTGGTGTGCCGTTGCTGGTGCTGGCCGGGTCTCCGGGCAGCCGGGGCTTCGTCTCGGCTTGCTGGTTCGGTGGCTTTCGGATGTGGCGAGTCTTCTCGCCGCACCCGCAGGGATTCCCCCTTCAGGTGCGCCGCGATGCTGCCACTCCGGACGAGCTGGTGGAGGTTGCGCGGTCGGTCTTGAGTTGAGCTACCCGCAGTAGGCGGCCTGGAGCATCTGTTCGGTGCTCCAGGCTTTCATGTTCTTGGAACCGGAGGCTCGGAGCCGGACGTTGCAGCGGACTCCGACCGCAATCTGAGGGGGCTCAACTCCGGCCTCCGCAAGCTCGTCCTGTTCTTTGGGGTCGAGGTTGTCCCAGGCGTGCATGAGCCGGTCTGCGAGGTCTTGGACGAGCCCCAGATCTCCGGGCGACATGGCGCGGTCGACCTTCCTGAGCAGCGTGATGTACCGCTGCTTTGGCTTCTTGGGGTAGGGGTGCCTCTGGGCCCAGTCGAGGATGTCGGTGGCGTTGATGGGGCCGGACTGCTGCTGGAGCCACAGCGTGAGGCCCCGCCAGCTCGCATCTTGCCACAGGGAGAGGTTTCCGTTGTCCTTCGCTTCGCGCAGCAGGCCGAGCCACCAGGAGCCGGGCTGTGAGATCTGGAGGGGCAGCTCGTCGAACCAGTCTCCGACCTCGCCCCGACTGTATGCGTCGGGCGTCGGGCTCGGGTAGAGCAGGCGTTGCCGCAAGGTGGCGGTGCGCTGGTTCTTTGCGAGCTGTTTCCGCTCGGCGCTCCGCTCAGGCAAGATCATGGCCTGAATCCAATTCTCGACATCTGGAGCCGGTAGCCTCTTCTCGATCTTGCTTCGCTCTTTCTTTGTCCCCTGAGCCCAGGCGTAGATCAGGTTTCCGGGGTGCTTGTGGGCGCGGAGTCCGGTTGGACCTTCAGCGATCATGGTCTTGAGGAGCTTCCCAGCACTCAGTCGCCCTCGAAGGAAGCGTCTCCGGAATCCGGGGACGAGCTCGTCGATCCGACCCAGTGCGGCTTCGCCCCCTTGGCCTTTGCGGGGGTCCCCCCGCTTCCAGGCTTCGATCTTACTCAGGTTTCGCGCCGAGAAGTTTCGCCCTCCGGGTGTGGTGTAGCGTGTAGCAGCTCGACTCCGGCCGACGTAGAGCGCGTTTTTCGCTTGATAGATGTTTCCGATGTGGCCTGGCAGGGTGATCTTGCCGCGCTCGTCTCGGACAGGAACGGGGTCGGAGTGACTCACAATGAGCCGGAGGGGCCGGGGTTCTCGGAGATTCCCCCCAGGGGTGACTGTCGAGGTCTCAAAGTAGGGCTTGAAGTCGTCGAAGGCCCGACCCATGAACCAGCTCTCGGCGCCTGCTTCCACGTTGTCGAGCAGCACCAGCCGAGAGAGCTCTACACCCTCGGTTGACTGCACCCCGTATTTTTTTTGTCCGCCCATGAGGTTTGACATCACCAGCACGCCCTCGAGCCTCTTTCGGCCTGCGGGTGTGACGCGAAACAGTCCGTAGTTGATGCGGGATTGGGGCATGCTCGCCAGGTAGTGGTTGGCCTCGATGAAGGATTCTGCCGGTTTCTTCTCGATCCGTTCGACACCCAGGCCGAGCCTCTCCGGGTTGAACCTCTCAGAGCCGTCGTAGCGGACAAACCGAGCCACTCGGTCTCGCCATCGCTGGCCGACCTGGATTCTCCCTCCGTGCTCGCGGGCGACAGCCGACTGGAGCGCAGCTCTATTCCGGGTGGCCATGCTCGAGCTCTCTGAGGATTCTGGATGCCTCGCACCAGGTGGTGTGCGCTGGGTGGTCGAGGGTGAGCTCGTCGATGTAGCCGGAGTCCATCGCACGTTTCTCGTCGATGAACTGCTGAGGGCTCTCGTCGATTGGCTTCACCTGGGGAGATTGCTCTCGAATGTCCATCCAGCTCGCGATGGGCGGGCAGACTGTAGCGGCCGAGAGAGACAAGATCGCTACGGCTTCAGCGAGCTGGTTCGAGGTCAACATCCGGGACACTCCATGTCGTGAACACGGCAAATGTCGCATTGGACGCGCTTCCCTTGAGCGTCAAAGTCTCGTTCGATTCGCATGATTTCGCCGTGCTGCTGGTCAAGCTGCTCAGCAAGCATAGCAGTTTCTTCCTCCAACGACGAGATTCGGTACTGGAGCAGCGTCCAGGTCGAGATGACGCCTATCAGACTGCTGACGAGTCCGACGACTGCGACAATCTTTTCGATGGGCCACACTGTGGATGTTTTGGCCATCAGAACAAGCCTTTCCGGGCCTGCTGGTAGGTCCGAACTCGGATGGGTGGGGCTCCGTCGCCACGCATGGACTCTGCGAGGGCGCGACCAAGGTGGAGTGGGATGTCCTGCTTCTGGTAGCCGCCCAGCATGATTTGTCGAGGACCTGGGGCTTCGCGTGCAGCTCTCAGATAGCGCTTGAAGACATCCTCCACAGGGACGGAGGGGTCGCGTGCTTGTTCGCCTCGCTTGAGCACCAGTGCCAGCAGCACGGCTTGGGGGGTGAGCTGCTGTGCGAGTGTTTGGATGGCCTTGCCGTCTCGGCTTTGCAGTCCGAGAACCTCCTGGTTGGCCATGCGATCGATCTGGTTCATGGTAGCGCGGAAACTCTTTCCTCGGACACCATCGAGGAACCTGCGAGCCACGACCAGGCTGTCGAGCAGGTCCCACTCGCCTCCCATGTCTCCACGGCCGACCCCGATGGCAATCTGAGCCAGGAAGGGCAGCGCAGCCATGAGTGCGCGTTCCTCGCGCTCACCCTGGAACCCTTCGATCACGACGTCACGCGGCAAGAATCCGATCATCATGGACTGCACGAGCTCAGCCGCGTTGTCCGGATCTCCCGTGCGGTCTGTCCATCCGTCTCCCAGCAACCCCTTCAGCCAACGGGTGAGCGCTCGAGTGTCGGGGTCAGACAGAAAGTCCTCGACCGTGTCTCTTGCGATGGCCTTGTCCCATCGGAACGGAGGCATTTCTCGGGCGATGGTGACGGGGTCGAGGCCGAAAGACCTCACCAGCGACAAGGCCTCTCCCAGCGGGGTCTCCCGTGCCGACATGGACGCCTGTGTGGCTCCTGCGAGCTGGACCGCCTCGTCGAAGCTGATTCGGCAGCGAGCTTCTTTCTGGCTCGGGTCCATGTCGCGGCGCAAGCAGGTGGGAGGGAACACCTGTCGGACGAGGATGTGCCGCATGCCTGGGCGAGCTGGACTGTCCGGCCAAATCTCGGGCCACAATGCCTTCCCCATGCGCTCGTACCGCTTGTAGATCTTGTCGCTGGCCATGAGCATGGCGATGGTTCGACCGTTTCCGCCCAGAACGTAGCTCCAGCCCGGCCGAGTCTTTCGCTCCCCGTGGGACAGCCAGGTCACGGGCGCACCGACCGTGGGGTCGACGTGTGGAGCGAGCAGCCGGAAGGGGTCGAGCTTCCGTGAGATGTTCTGGATCTTCTGCTTCTCTGCTCGGCGCTCGAGCGATCGGGCCTGGAAAGCGTGGGGATAGCCTGGTGTCTCGCGAAAGCTGCCCGGCTGATTTGACGGCACGATCGGACCATTCCCCTTGATGGAGCTCTCGATGACCCGGTAGAGCACCCGGTAGGCTCGGCCCGCGCTGTCGTAGAGCCATCCGTAGATGGGGGCTCTCCCTTGTTCCAATTTTTCCGACTGTCGATTCGCGTTGTCGGCCATCTGGAGGATTTTCTCAAGGGAGATCATGCGCGGTCCAGGAGGTCAAGGGTCATGTGGGTCATGCGTTGCCAGGTCTGGTCTTGTGCGCTCTGGTCAGGCGCGTTGACCCACAGATCCAAGCGGCTCTGTCGTCCATGTATCGGCTGAATCCTACCCCATCGAGTCACGAGTGGGCGGAAGGGGTGCTTTTCTGCTGGAATCACCACTCCCAAGTAGCCCACACCCTCCCAGCGTCGGACACCCTGCATGAGCTCGGACAGCGAAGGGGCTCGCCAGTGGTCCGCTTGGATCAGGTCGATGGCGTTTGTCTCGATGTCCCGCATGGGGAGTCCTCGACCCCGAATGGCTCCCTCCTGGGCGGCCATGTCTCGAGCGGCCTGTTTGACCCGCTCGGGAGATCTGCCGAAGTGGCCGGCGCAGCTCGGGAGGGTTTCGATCTGTCGAATGTGAAGCTCTTCAACCAGCGGCCGGAGCGATGCGTCCACGGTCGAGAGATCGACCTGTGTGCTCCCTTGGTGGGGGAGCGCCTGTCCGATGCCGTAGTGCCAGTCACTTGGGTGCTCTACACCGACTGGCACCAGCCACCGAAACCGGCCAAACCGGTGTGGTGGGACGTTCAGGCCGACGAGCTTCATCGGTTGATTCCGGCCTTTGCAGCTCGGAGAGTCTGGTTGATCCATCGTCGGCGCGTCGGGTTGGACGACCGCTTCAGGCGTCGGGCCAGCTTTGTGTGGGCACTCTGCAGCGCTTGCTTCACGAAGCTGCTGGGCCTTCTCTGCGCCCGGTAGGGGCTCCGCCCTCCGGTCTGCTCGATGGTCGTGTTCCCAAGGGTCACGTAGGCGTCCACGTCGGGCTTCATGTCTGCTCCAAGGTGTAGGTCCGGCTGGTCACAGCCTCCCCTCCACCACGCTGGAAGGGCTGAATCCACCGAAGGATGCGCGGGCCGTGCTTGCGGGCTGGTCGGCGCCAGTGACCCCGCACCCAGTGCCGTCGCATGGTACGACGATCGGCAGGGGCCTCTTGACTGTCCGTGGTTCCCTCTTCGATCTTCCGGCCCAGCCAGGTGGAGACAGGTCCGGATGGGATGGAGTCCAGCTTGCGCTGCATCTTTCGGATCTTGGCCTTGTTCTTGGTCCGTCGAATCCGAGCTGTGAGCTGTTCCCCCTCAGACTGGAGCTTTTCCATGATGCGGTCTGGGGAGAGGTCCTGCCGGTCGGACTGGAGGTAGAGCAGCGTTCCCAGCACGATCTTCAGGATTTGGACGCGAGCCTTGCCGGTCTCTTCGATCGCGAACTTCGGCCATGCGCCGTGGTCTTTTGTGCTCATGGCCATAGCCTGGGACCACTCGTCGAGGATGTGCTCCTCAATGCCTCGGGGGTCCTGGATGGCGTCGTGGATGTTGAAGACCACAAAGCTGTCGTTGCCAGCGTGCTCGAAGTCCTTGGCAATTTTCTTATTGCCGATCAAGTGGTGGTATTCTGGGTATGTCTTGAGTGCGGTTGCCAGGGAGACAGGTGCCCAGATGTTGAGCGCCATGTGGCCGGGCTTGTAGTCCATGTCGACCATGACGCCACGAACGGCGGCCATGGTGTTGTAGACCCCCCAGATCTTGAGCTGGCATTCTGGAAGCGCAATCCAGAAGGTCGAGTATGGAGGATTGATCATCCACGACTCGATCTTGGGGATGCTGGTCTGCTCGAACATCGCCTGGAGCTTGGGGCCCACCACGAAGTTGTTTTTGCCGGCCTTGACGTAGTTGACCAGTCCTCGGAGCATCAGACTGTTGCTGAGCTCTTCGGGCAAGCCAAGTTGCCGCAAGACCATGGACTCTCTTTTGCTCCGACTGAAGCGCCCAAAGAGGGCTTCCATCAGGCCCAATCCTGAACCCTCCGGGGCTTGCTCCAGCTCGAGTGCGGCGAGCTCGTCCACAGCTTCACCCAGGGGCTTGCCGGACCACGCATCATAGAGGAAGCGGGGGCGCTCCACGAGCTGCTCGACGGAACCCCTTGAACGGGATCCGGTCTTTGAGCCCAGCGCTGCGAGGACGCCAATAGCGGCCAGGGCGGCGATTGTTCCGTTGTCTGACATCACAGCACCGCTGGCAGGGGTCGGAGGTTCTTGCTGCCCTTCTTCTTCCACTTGGGTGGCGGCTTCTTCCGTCGCCTCTTCCGGGCTTCGAGGAGGGTCTTGATGTCTTTCTTGTCCTGACTCCAGCCCAGCGGCGAGTAGGACCACTTCGACGTGGACACGGCTGTCTTCCAGACGTATGGCCGGAAGCCGGTGTCAATCCAGCCCGGCTCGTTGAGCCCCGCTTGGCAGCGACCCTTCTGTCGACCACCACCGCCCACGCTTCGGAAGTCTGCAATCCGTCTGCCGGCCTTGCCGCCGCAGTTGTTGTTGTACCAGATCTTGAGACGCTTGATCATCGCCTTGATGACCTTCTCTGCGATGCTTTTCGCGATCCGGAGTCCGGGAATTGCAGTGGACGCCGTGGTCCAGATGGCGTTCTTGGCCACTTGGGCCGGGTCCACCTTGAGCTGGCCGTCCTGAAACTTGGCTGACTTCCTCTTCCCCAGGCTCTTGAGGAAGGTGTAGACCGCCGACAAGATCTGGATCTGCCGGCGTCGGCTCTTCAGCCCGGCGTCCCGGAAGGCTCGGTCTGCGCCTTGCTCGGAGTCGGGGACCTTGGGGGCGAGGCCCTCCCTCCGGATGATCTGAAGGGTCTTGTTGTCGATCTTTGGCAAGATCTTGGGAGCAACCATCGGGTTCTTGATGGCGTCTTGGAATGGCTTGGACCGGATCTCAACGAGGGTCAGCATCAGGCGCTGATCACTCTGGACGGTGGCGTCAATCTTGGACTTGGCTCGACGAGCTGTCGATCTTCCGAAGACGTCGGGGGCGAGCATGGCAACAAGGTCAGGCATCTCCGTGCTCCTTCCAGCTCAGTCGGAGCCCGGCTTCTTCGATTCGAGCCCGCACGATGTCATCTACGACCGATCGAATCAAGCCGGACTGTGCGTGTCCTCGGGTATTGGAGCTCAGCGGATACCGGGACAGGATGCGCTTCCCCTCTCGGCCTCCGTCCCGAAAGGCCGACTCTTCGCTGTTTCGGCCACGGTTGATGCTGTTGTCCAGGAGCTGACCGAAGGCCATGACGGCGTCCAATGGAAAGACCTCCCCATCTGTGCTGACCACTGCTTCAGGGCGGGCACTGTGGGGCGTGTCGATGAAGTCGATTGTGATTCGACCTCGGTAGTTTGTCTCCGCTTCTTCGGTCATCCGTCCCAACCTTCGTCGTCGTGGGGGTCTCGCCCTTGCTTGAGGAGCTCGATCTCTTCCTTCGTGTAGTCCTGGGCGTTTGTAAAGTAGTCTTCCCAGTATTCTTCGTCGAAGCTGTTGTTGAACTCGTTGACGGCCTCCTCGATGTAGTCCTCAAGCCGCTGCCGTTGAGCCAAGGCGAGGATGACATCGTTGATCGCGGACTCCAGGTCGACCAGCTCGTCCAGGGGAGTCCCGATCCGTGCGTGACCGAAGATGTTGACGGCGAAGAAGTCGTCGATGTAGTCGAGGTCGGCATCAGATTCGAGCGTGTCGTACAGGCCGTGTGTCAAGACCAGGTATCCGCCACTGCGACCCTTGATTTTGTACTCCCCATCGAACCACTCTTGGTAGAGCGGGTGCGTGGGGGCTTGGATTTCCTCGATCAAGAGATTGATCGAGTCGAGGGCGTTCTCCGAGACAATCTCGTTCACCCGCTCATGGCCGAGCTTGTCTGTCACCCATTCAGGTGTGTTGTGGTAGGCGTCGTGGGCCTTGATGTTGAAAGTCCACCCTGTAGGAGATCCCCAACTGTTTTTGCCGTAGTGTCCAGCGTGCTCTTCGATCTCATCCTTCAGGGTGTCGATCACATCTTGGACTCCCTTTGGGTTTCGAGCGTAGTCTCGGATGTTGAACTTGTCGTCGAGCTCCTCGATGATGATGGGTTCAAGACTCCGGTGTCGGACCTGGTAGAGCAGGGTGGTCTTCGGATCGATGGGTGGCCCCACCTTCCACTTTCCAGGCTTGACCTCATGCACGGGTACTTGCCTGGACAGTGCGCTGAGGTCTCCTTTGGGAGTGCTCATCTTGGGGTTGCGGTCCCACAGGTAAAAGACCGCAGCCTTGGCACTTTGGGCAGATGGGAAAGTTCGATGGCTGAAGTAGTCGGCCAGCCTCTTGATGGTCTTCTCGTCGAGGGTAGAAGACCTCGAACCACGCTTGCGAGCAGCGGCCACGGCCGCCAGTGCTGCGATGGCGCCCAGCGCGAGCTTGTCTCCTGAGCTCATTGTGCTTCCTTGAGGATGTGCATGACCTCTCGGGTGACTTCGGGGCCCAGGAGGGTGTCAATCCGGGTGCCGGCCAGCATGGGGATGGGTCTTCCCAGGACAGCTCGTGTCTCGATGATGTGGGGATTGTCCTCGACGATCTCCACCAGTGCATCCTTGTTCTTGGAGAAGAAGGTCGCGACCGCATCTTTGTCCAGGTGGCTGGGGGGAATGTCCCCACTATCGATCGCCTCGATCAAGAGGCGCAGCTTGTTCTCGGGGTCGTCTTCGTTTCGACCTGCCTCTCGAATGACGTCGAAGTCCGTGTCTGGGCGCTCCAGATCTGAGTCTCTGCCCCTTCCATTCAAGAGGTCCCACAGCGTGTTTTTTATCACGCTTCGAGCAGAGTCGTCCTCCCCGGCGTCGTGGTTCGCCCACAAGAACCGCGTAAGCCAGGAGTCTTCCGAGATGGATTCGGGACGGTCGATCTCATCCAAGAACATCGCAATTCTCAGATCTTCTTTGTCCAGCTTCAGCGCATCAACGACCTCTCCAGCCCGGCTGGACGGGAAGCGACTGGGGATGCGGAACTCAAAGCGAGCTCTGTCCAGTGCTTCTCCAAGCGCTCCACCCTCTTGCTCACCTGTGTATTCGTCTTCTTGCGGAAGGTAGATGTACTGTCCACCTTCAGTCGCCCAGTAGAACTGTTCAGCAGACCCCTCCCCTTTGCTCTCGTACCACAGGTCCATGGCCTCAGAGTCAATGACATCGGTTTCATTCACGTACTCGTTTGGTCGCATGTATCGGGCTTCGTGGATCATCCTCCAGCGGTGCGACGGAATTCTGCTGGGAACCTCTCCAACGGTGGGGAACCCCTCGTCAGGGTCGAAGGGCGCCGTCTCCAGCTCGTAGCCACTCCCCTGTCTCCGACGCTGAGACATCGCGGCTACAGCAGCCAGTGCAGCCATCGCGCCCAGCGCGAGCTTGTCTCCGGACGACATGGGGACTCCAAGGGTGACGAGGACCAGGGTTTCGCGCTATGGTAGCCCATCTTTGCGAGGTTTTCCATGAAGCGTGATGATGGTTCCATCTTGGCCCTTGCTGCGGTGGCTGCGATGGCTGCGGCTGCGAGCGTGAAGAAGCGCCGTGGGGCGATGAACGACGACATTGAGATCTTGGAGCAGGGGGCGATGGTGCGTCACCGGGCTCCCAGGACCGCAGCGCTGCAAGCTCGCCGGAGAGCCGAGCTCCAGCTACCCGATCGGCAGCTCGCCCGTCGCATCTTCGGCCGGAGTGATGTGCTGGGTCGAATGAGCTTTGAGGAGGCCGTCAACAACGATCCTCGTCGGGTCGACGCCTTGATCAGCCAGCGTGTCGGGCAGGCCTTCATGGAGGCTGATGGCCGCCCCTCTCCAGGGGGCGACATGGAGTCCATGCTCTACACCGAGGGCATGCGCTTGGCTCGCCAGGCCGGTGGTGGGGACCTCTCGGTCAAGGCTCTGGTGTCGTTGACTGAGGAGAACATGAACCGTGCGCTCTTTGCGCAGTTCCCGCGTCTTCCGGGATTTGTGAAGGCCCGCCTTCGAGACAACATCGAGGTCTTCGATCGGGGTTTTGAGGAGGCTGCTCAGATTGCAGAGCGAGCTGCTCAGGCCGCCAACGACTACGAGGATGCGCTGGAGTGGACCTCGCTGGCGGACTTCCTCCGAGATCACCCCCAACAGATCCGGGTCGCCCTGGCGGACGCCCTTCCGGGTCCTGCAGGTCGCCGCATGATGCCAGCGCCACGCCGGATGCTCCGGGGTCCGCGAGGCGGTCGGAACGGCTCCGCCTACGAGTGCATCGACTGTCACGACGGCGCCTGTCACGTTCACGAGTGACAGAAGGTAGAGCCCCCGCCGTCGAAAGAGCTGCGACGACGGCGGGGGCGGCAGCGAGAGGGGGGGGTAGGTCGCTGCGGAAACCGGGTCCGACACACACGGAGCTTCGGTGACAGGATTGTATGGCAGGCTTTCTGTGCGGTCAAGGCTCTTTGCTGTCCCAGGCGAAAGTCTACTTCTTGTTGACCCCGTCACTCCTAACGGTTACCCTTGGAGGAGGAGGTTGCAATGTGTCCTGATCACTCAAAGAGTCGGCCCATCTGTACGGAGTGCAAGCAGCGTCCAGTCATGCTGGCCGGCAAGCGCAAGAGCGGATCGATTCGCTACAAGCCGACCTGCGGTTCCTGCGACTGGAAGAAGCGCCGGGAGCGTCAGGAGTCCCGCTTCAAGGCGCAGCAGGAAGCGCGAGATGCCAAGGTGATGGAGGAGGTGCAGTCCGGCATGGATGCCCTGCTTGAGAAGCATCAGGATGAAGTGGCGTCGTTGAAGGTTCGGCTCGCGGAGTCTGAGCAGGACTTGGCCGGGATTCGAGCGGACCTTGGAAGGCGGCTCGAAGAGTCGGAGGTTGCTGTGGCCCGTCAGGAGGGCATCACCGCAGACCTCAAGCGGAAGCTCGAAGATGCGGCTTCTGTGGCTGCAAGCTCAATCGAGAAGGCCAACCAGTCGAGTCGTCGCGCCATCCGGGAGTCCAACCGTGTTCGGGAGCTGGAGCACACGGTGAAGCTCAAGCTCGAAGAGCTCGCTCAGCTCAAGAGTCGGATGGACAGCAGGGTGGGTGTGCTCACCAAGGAGCGTGATGCCCTCCAGTTGGAGGTCGAACAGCGCCGGACTCGTGAGCTTGATCTCACGTCCAGCCTTGAGAGCGAGAGGCGCCGCTTGGCTGAGTCGAACGCAGACCTGCTGAGGGCCCGGCAGGATGCTGCTCAAGCGGCCCAGAAGGCCCAAGACCTTCTCGACTTCCGCACCAAAACGCTTGTCCTGAAGCTGCTTCAGGACAAGCGTTTTCAAATGATTGAGGCCGAAATGGAGATCGAGCGCGTCGTGGCTGCGAGGCAGGGACTCGAGCTGGAGCTTGCGCTCGTGCAGAAGCGTTGTCGCCGGACCCTTTGGGCTGGCGTTGCCCTGTTTGCCTGCTCCAATGTGGCCTGGCTTGCTGCATGGAGCCTCGCATGACAGTCAAGAGCGATCCCTTCGCGCGATCTCGAGAACATGCCGACAAGGCTGCTTCTGGAGGGCCTGGGAACCGGTCCCCTACGAACTTTTGTCCCGGGAACCCCACCCAAGATCACAAGGTGTGCTTTGAGCTTGGCTACGTCCTTCGCGCGGCCGAGGATGCCGTTGCGCTTGGCGCAACTCGGGGGGAGCTGGAGATGGTGATCGATCAAGCCTTCTGGGGTCGATAATGAACGACTTTGATGAGGACATCATCGTGATTGTCGACTCCGATGGCTACGTGAGTCACGGGGTTGGTTCGGTGACTCTGCGCGGTTACACCCTCCCGCCCGAGGAGTTTTGTTCGGGCTGGGGCGGGGCCAAGTGGTGCAAGGATCGTTGCGAGTGGGTGATCCCTGCAGGGCCGCGCAAAGCCCGGCAGAGGATTCCTGAGACTCGCTTGATTTCTTACTCCTAAGCGGGTTTCAGGAGGGGTGGTGCCCGGCCATCGCGGCCAGGACCACCCTTGCCGCTTGGTGGGTGTCTCGCTCACTGGAGAGGCTGAAGGACTGGTGAGCCTATTCGAGCTGCCTTGCTTGACCAGACCGCTCCAGCTCCGACCGGGTCATACCAGTATCTTCGAGGATGACCTGGTCGAGAGTCTGCTTCATGGCCTCTCTGAACGCCTTTTTGCTGGTGTTTGCCCAGCTCCCGAGACGCTTCTGGAGCCCGAACCAGATCAACCGCTTGACGGACTCTGGCCACCGGTAGTGCCGCGTGTTTCCGAGGATGGTCCGGAGCTTGATGTCGTCCAGATTGACTGTGTAGGTGTCGTAGTTTTCCCGCTCGTCGTACCAGTGTTCGCGAAACCGGAACGGCTCGATCCCGAGTGGAGTGATGCCCTCGTATACGGTCTCACCGTCTGTGGACGGGTAGATGGCTTCGACCCGGAAGACGATCTCCCATACGATCTTGAGGGCGTTGGGGGCGGGCAGGATGTCAGGTAGACCCCAGAACTCCATGACCTCTTCGTCGGTGATGTCTTCCGCCAGGCCGAGACGAATCAGGCCCTGGTTGGCCTGCAGGAACTTTTCTTGCCGTTCCTTCGCGTTTGGCCCGTGGAGCACAGGGAAGACGGTCGGCCCGTCTTCGGTGATGAAGCCTTCCTCGTAGCCCCGATCGACCCCACCGTCTTCGCCTTCCTCCTCTACCCACTCTCGTTCGTAGAGGACTCGAAAGGCTGGGGGGAGTCGTAGCCGCCCTCCGGCAGGCTGCGGAGTGAGCTCCGCGCTGCGACTCCCTCGAGCTTGGAGCTTTGACACCAGGGCGAGCCCAGCCATCGCGGCCAAGGCCATCCGGGCGCCATCGTCTCGGTTCATACGTTCCACCAGTCCCGGCGCTGGCGTCGAGCTCGCCGCCGACCGCCCCGGTCCTTGCGCTGGTATCCGGCGAGGGTCCGCTCGTAGTGCGGCCACTGGTTCGGACTCCCATCGCGAGCCGCGGCCCTCTTCCGGTTCTGGATGTCTCGCAGGCGTGCGCTGACCGAGCTGTACTCGTTCCCTGAGCGCGGGAAGCCCATCTCTCGGAAGAACTCGTCGACCATCATGGCTTCGTCGTCGATGTACTGTTCTTGATCGGATTCTCGGAGTCCTGCTCGGCGGAGCACAGTCACGATCTCCCCGCCGCGCCCAGGGTTTGCGGCGTAGCGGTTGCTCAGACCCTTGAGCTGAATCAGGCTGTTCGGCTGACCGTTCGCGTAGGAGATCGTGGTCGTGAGCATCGGACGATTCTCCGGTGTCCGAAGTGAGAAGTGTCGGTAGCGGTTGGAGTCGAAGTAGCTTCGACCTTCTCCGATGCAGTGGCGTAGGCAACCCGTGCCCTTGCTGCGGTTGCCCTCATTCTGGAGGTCTTCCCAGGTCTCCAGCTCTTGCCAGGTCCACCCATTGTCAAAGGTGTGGACGACTGGTCCTTTCCGTGGGTGAACACCGTCGGGGCAGTCAAACCACTTGCCTTGTCGCTTCAGCCGTTTGATCTTCTGAGCGTCGGCTCGGTCACGGTTGGCCCGGTGCCATTCATCGGAAGCTGCGTTGGCCTCATTGACGGACATTCCAGTCAAGTCGGCACGCTCCACCGTGGCCCAGTCCATGATGTGACGCCAGCGGTTGATCAGGTTTGTGATCTGGCTGGAGGGGTCGTTGGTGCCACGAATGATGTCTCGGACTGACTCCTCGATCCAGCCCATGTACCGGCCCTCTTCACCCCACTGGCTCGCAGCCTCGTCGATGTTGAAGTCCTCGTGGTGCTCAGGGTCGTCGGACATCTTGAAGAAGCGCCTGGAGCGCAGGTGGTCCAGGTAGATCTGAGCGAAGGTCTGGAGCTCCTTCCCGTCCACAGGGGGCGGGTAGCCGAGGGCTTCGGCGGCCATCTTCACGTCCATGGCGAGGACGTCTGTGGGGCTGGTCATGGCGAAGAGCGACGTGAGCCCTTCCCCGCCCGGCATGAGGCGCAGGGTCGTGTCGGTCGCCCGCACGGCAAGCTCGGGGTTGGTCTCCAGGTTCCGCTTGATCATGGCCACCAGCTTCTGCCGGACCTGGCTGATTTTTCCGATCTGGCCGTCTTCGAGGTAGTATCCACCGCTCTTGGCCATGCTGTGAGCCACGGGCGTGAGCTCGTTCATGCTGTAGCCGGTGTCGGCTGAGATCTGCTGAAGGCTCACACCAGCTCCGCGTCCCTGGTCGGCCGCTCGCTTCAGGGCTCGCTTGATGCGGCCTTGGGCGATCTGCTGGGGACTGGGGCGACCCTTGGCCATGCTCCCATACCGGCTTGCGCTCACGGTGCTGACAGCAGCGATTGCCAGAATCGCACCCAGGGCGAGCTTGCTTCCATCGTCTCGGTTCATGGTTCACTCACAGGATTTTCTTGAGGTCCTGATTCTGCCCGATCCAGTGGAGCCCGGCAACCAGAAGTAGCAGAGCAAGGACCCAGCGAAGCTCGTAGGCCTGGCTGCCCGCATTCCACAGGGTGTGAGCCCCGTAGGGCAGAACACGCCAGCGGTAGTTGCCTTCACCCACATGGGTGGACTCCATGATCAAGTATGGCGACCCCAGGTGTTGAGCCTGTTGCAGGGCACTCCCCACGGACCCGTGCATGGAGCTGGACAGCTCGTTCGGAGCCGATGGGTTCCACCAGGCCAATTTGTACCGGTCAAGGGGGACGAGCTGCATGCTTCCTCCATGGCTTGGGTAACGAGAGCGCAAGTCTTCGTCACCTGGTAGGATGGCCTCGATGGAGCCATCATGGTGAGTCTTGCGAAAATCCTTGAACTGGCGGAGCGGGCGAAGAGATCGGCCCCAGCCAAGGCCAGGCCTGCCCCAGTGGAGTCGACTCCGGCTCCTTCTGGGCTCAGCATCGAGCAGATCTTGGCGATGGCTGAGAAGGCGAAGGTCAAGGCGCCCGCCAAGCGGACCTCGAGCCGGAGAGCTCGTGTCCAGCCGGTGTCTGTCGACATGCCGGCCTACATGGTGCCACACTTTGAGCGCGCGGTGGAGTCGGTTGCTCGACGAGCAGATGTGCGACCCTCCTTTGTGCTTGCCGAGCTCAACAAGCTCTTTCAGGCGGAGCGGAAGCGTGAGGTCAAGCGGGGCAAGGTGATTGCTCCGTATCGGCCAGCAGGAAGGCTGTACGCGGCCCATCCAGACGCCCACGCATGGCTCCAGCTCTACCCTGCTCGGGTGCTCCAGGCGGCTCGGGCACGGCTCCCAGACCAGCCCCAGACACCGTTGAAGCGACCACCGAAGAGGCGCCGAGTGAAGCGGAGTGTGGCAGGTGTGCTGGGCATCATCGGTGCTGGTTCTGACCAGCTCGTAGATCGTCCTGTCGCCGCAGAAGCCTTCACGGGTGGAGGCCTCTTCAGTATCGCCCTTCTGGCGGAGGGGGTCTACGAGAATGAGGTCTGCGAGATGGACCCCAACGCTGTGGCGACCCTGAAGCTCAACCTCCACGAGGAAGCAGAATCGACGGACGCCCTCCAGTGGAACCCGGAGGTTCCCGGGGGCGGGCTCGACATTCTGTGTGGGGGGCCGCCCTGCCAGTCTTTCTCTCCGGCTCGCTATCTGGGCAGCCCCGGCCTTGGAGTCAACAGCGGCGACAACATGTACCCGAGAGTCCTGGACTGGATTGCCGACACTCAGCCCAGGGTGGTGCTGATGGAGAACAGCGCGGCTGTGGCCACCGGCAAGACGAAGGCGACCGAGACTTGGACGATTCCAGCTCCCGGCGAGCAGTCTGACAAGGGTGCTCGCGACTTCTTTCGGGCGTGGTGGAAGAACATCGACGAGCTTGGCTATGAGGGCGTCTACTGGCTGCTTTACGCCCCATCGTTCGGGACTCCTCAGAATCGGCTTCGTGCTTGGGTGGTCTGCTGGCCAAAGGGGGCTCCATGGGGCAAGCAGCTTCGAGAAGTTCCCTCCCCCACACATGGGCACCCTCTCTCTCGAGAGGTTCGGGAGGGGAAGCTCTTGCCGTGGAGCTCGGCCTTCGATCGGCTGGTGAGCGGCTGCTGTGGCGGCTACGGCCTGACCGAGTGTATCGCCCTCAACAACTTGAGTGGCGCTTGCCTCACCTGCATCGACGGGGCGAACTTCGAGCAGGCCCCCAACACGACAGGTTCTCAAGGTCGGGTTGCACTCTCGTTCACGGCGAAGGACAGCTTCGCGGGGATGGCCAATGAGCGGCAGAGCCGACTCCGCAAGTATCCACCCATCGACCTGTCCGCCTTCTCGGCCTTTCGGCCGCGCCAGTCTATCGAGAACCTCGCCCGGAAGGTGCGGGTGACGGACTGGCTCTCCAAGGCGGTGGTTGCGCACTTCGGCAAGGACGACAAGACCTCGGCTTTCGTGCCGGAGGACATTCCGGCTGATGTCTACGCGCTCCGGGAGAGCGACCGCTACCGCGATCGGCGGCGGTTCACCGAGTACCTCCAGCGGATCAGCGTGCGGGAGTCTGCCAAGCTGCAGGATGTCCCCCAGTGGTGGGCTTTCGGGTGGGACCCTTCGGTGGCGACCACGGACGCGAAGCAGCGTCAGGCGGTGTTCCGGCAGATCGGGAATGGGATTCCGGTGAACATGGGTCGCGCCGCCGTCCGTAAGGTGGTCTCAGCGCTTGGCTACCCCACCCCCATTCCGGGTTCCGTGGCCTCCGACCCCAACGAGGGCTTCTGGTCGGACGACCTGGTGGACCCATGCCAGCGGTTTCGAACTCCGTTTGCCTATCCGGGCGCGTTGTGGGACACGGTCGCCCATCAGCGTATGGCTGCTCGCGATCAAGGTCGCAGGCCGCGTCTTCCGGTCAAGGTCGACGACCAGATCTTGCCGCAAGATCGGATTGCCCGTCCTGCCCCAGACATCAAGGCTTTTCGTGGATTCCAGCGGGACCGGGAGGCCCAGCTTCAGCGGAGGAGGTACTGGCATGACCCGTACCTGGACGGGGTGGAGGCCTACAACTGGGAGGCCACTGCAGGCAAGCGCTTGTCGGGATTCCCGCCTGGATTCGGCGGAAGCCAGCACTACGAGTCGAACTGGGACCTGTTCACCGAGCTCGAGCGGGTCGATCAAGCGACCATCAACCACATTCTCATGGCCTACGCGGAAGGAACCACAGGCAACCCGATGGATGTGAAGGCCGGCATGAAGGCGCTGTCTGCCGTCCTGGGTCCAGACATTGAGCTTGACTTCCGCTTCCAGCGAAGCGAAGGCGTGCCGAGCTGGTCGCAGTACCGTCGCGTGCTTGGCAAGCGTTAGTCGCGCTCTCGGTACTCGTTGAGCTTCTCCTGGAGTTCCTCTTTCGTCTTCCCCCACAGGACATCTTCGGTGTGGACGAGGCGGGGCTCTCCTTGGCTCCGGTCGACGATGAAGTGCATGATGCCGTTTTGCTTTTGTGGCCATGGTGGCTGCCAGCCCAGGCCTTGGGGGTAGAACTTCCAGTCGTAGGCCCGGAAGTAGTCCGGGAGCGGATCTTCGATCTCGAAGTCGTCGTCGGCACTCCCAATGTCCATCTGGTGGAGCAGCCTGTAGATCTTCTCGTACTTCTCGAGGTTGTCTCCCAGGTGAAACTTGCAGGCAAGGGCGGAGTGCTCGTCAAATCCTTCGTTGTAGATCGTGACGCCCAACTCTTGCTGGAGGACTCGGATGGCGTCGAAGTAGGCCCGGTGGATCATCTGGCTGTCAGGCTCGGCGAGGACGCTGAAGCCCTCGGTTCGGTACTCCCGGCCGGACAGTCGGGACCGGGTGGTGTGCGCCACGTAGGGTTCAACGTAGCGCTGTCGATCTTCGTCTCCAGCCTTCGCCTCTTCGAGGTCGTCAAGGAGGTTGTCTTCCCAGAAGGTGAGCTCGAAGTAGACGACGGCATCTCGAGTGAGCTTCACGGTCTGGATGTGGTTCGACTCATTGGCCTGCCCACGGCGACGGGAGCTGGCCACAGCCAGCGCAGCCACCACTCCCAGTGCGCTCAAGACGCTTGTGCTCACTTGGACATGCAGGGTTGCGAGTGGCAGATGCAGCCGTCTTGGGTTGAGTACATCGACATGCCTTTGTCTCCGCAGGCCTCTACGCAGGCGCGAATGCGTCCCGCTTCAGGCTGCTTGCATCCGGCGGAAACGATTGCAAGCAGAAGGGTGACTCGTCTAAGCATTTGTGGTTTCCGTCAATCTCTGGTTGACCCCGGCACCCAGGAGGGTTACCCGAAGCGTGTGGCAAATCCGCCTACGCGAAGGACTGTATCATGTCAAATTTCCTGAAGGGCGCCATCTCCCCTTCACTCTTCTCAATCGATCTGACCAACGCGCCGGTCGACCCAGCCCAGATCAAGCGACATGAGGTCGAACACCTCCTCTCTGAGATGGCTTTCACTGATACGGACGCCTCGCTGGATGCTCTTCAGCCGGGAATCGTCAGGATGGGGTGGTTGACAGGGTTTACCGAAATCCCTGACTTTGGACCCCTCGAGGGGTGGAGCCTTGAAGACGGGTCCGTCTTCGTGCGCCTTGTTGTGGCAGAGAAGAAGCTCAAGGGTGCTGAAGTGAAGCGCCGACTCAAGCCTCTCCTTGACGCATGGAAGGCTGAAAACGATCGCAAGAATGTGCCATCTGCCATCAAGCGAGACCTCAAGGAGACCGTGGAGATCCAGCTTGCAGCCAAGACTGCGCCCACCGTCCGCAGTGTTGGCCTCTTCTGGTCCGGAAGTCGGGTCACGATCGACTCTCAGGCGATCTGGGCCATCGACGCTGCTCGACTTCATTTTCGCCGGACCTTTGGGGCGAGTCTTCAGCTTCAGGGGTGGCGCGATCGGATCATCGGTGAAGTCGGGCTCAGTGAAGACATCACTGAAGAGAGCTTTGCATCCGAGGCTCTCGACCGCCTGTGGCGTGAGCAGGCAGACATTCGCGTCTGGTCTGCCCATGTTGGCGAGGAGGTTTCGCTCCTTGCTCAGGGGTCTGCAACCCTTGAGGGGATCGGGGGACAGACGAAGATCAAGTCTGAGCGTATCCCAGAGCCCGAGGTTCTGGCTTGCAAGGCGCAGAATAAGGTCTTCACTGAGCTTGGATTTCACCTGGTCAGTGTTGACGACATCCAAATTGAGGGTGTGATCTGCGCGCCCGACTTGGGCTTGAAGTCGGTCAAGCTGCCGTCTGAATCGCTGGGTGAAGACGATGGAGTGCAGGGACTCCTGCTCGATCGGATGAACCTTCTGGAGCATGCGATCTCAGCCATCGGTGGCTTGGCTTCGGATTGTGCTCGGGCTTGGGAGGAGTCGTGATGAACCTCAAGGAACGCATGGACTGGATGTCCGCAACCCTTCGGCGCATCGCTCGTGGGCTCTTGGTCGCTCGCCAGTATGAAGTCTATGTCGTCGAAAACGACCCCAAGAAGACGAAGCAGGAGCGAGCTCGGGAGTGTGCGAAGGTTCAGAAGGAGTGGGACGATTCGCTGGAAGCGCTCAAGCAGATTGGGGAGCACTCCATCTACGATCCCGATGGGTCCTTGGGCTTCCTTCACGCCTTCCGGTCGTCCCGCATTCCCCACCAGATCGTGTTCCGGTTCGACTACCCCGGCCTGATTGGCGCCCATGTCCAAGATGACCGCATGGAGCAGAGCTTGTCCCGAGCTCGAGTGGCCGAGCTTGTCGACCGGGATGGTTGCACGGCGGACTGGGTGGCGAAGGTGGAGCGTGGGGAGATCTCCGAGCTTGAGTTCGAGCTGTTCTACCGACTGGTGACGGCCATCCAGGGTCAAGATTTCAGTGGCTTGATGCCCTCCACTCCATCTGTCGGCGTTCCGATTGAGTCGGATGGGGGCCGCATCATTCCGCTGGCAGACTCGGAAGTAGGGGTCTCCATCGATCCGAGCCTCACCAAGGCCGAGATTCGAGAGAAGCTCCGGGATTTGATGGAGCGTCGACTCGACTCCATGGTCGAGGAGGTCTGGAACATGAAGCAGGATTCCATCACGGAGCAGTTGCTCCAGAAGACCACGGAGGCCGCAGAGGCCTGAAAGGAGAGGGGATGTTTCGCAACAGTCTGACGCTGGAAGAGCTGTCCAGCGCCTTGGGTGCTCGTGTCCTGAACGAGAAGGAGGTGTTTCTGGCTTCAGGGGTGGTCGTTCCATCTCCAGATCTTCTGGTGACCATGAACCGAGACCATCCAATCAAGCGGTACGAGGCCACGCGAGCGTACTTGTTGTTGGAGGCAGGGAAGGTCTTGGTCGTCCACCAGATCTGGGAGATTGGTTTGAGCAATCTGTCATCGAGCACCCCCCGCCAGGTGGGTGTGGTTCCCGTGATGGTCGTGGAGTCTGACTTGTTCGTGCTGCGGGAGCGGCCATGAGTGTCGCGCCTGACTGGCTGAAGCTGTGGTCTTCGCGGGGCGGAATCTCGAGCTTCACGGTTGCCTGGAAGCTGATTCCGGAGTCTGCTGAGTTCATGGAGGGCCGGATGGCGTTTGGTCCGGATGGGCCCTACGACTTTGCCGATGTTGCCCGAGTCATTGACCTTCTGGACACTTGTGAGCGTCATGGTCGACCGCTTCGCAATCGCATGAGCACACTTCGGGACACTCGTGGCTGGGAGCAGATTGGGCCGCACTGGTCCGTCATTGAAGAAGCGGTCAAGGCGGACACTGCCGCGAGGGTCAAGATCCACAACGCCTCTCTCTACCGGAAGGACGGCTACACGCCTCGCAAGCGACCCCTGAAGGTTCAGCATGAAAGTCCCTGCCGGACCTACCTGCTCGTGTCGGCGCTGCGAGCTCGACATGGTGACCGTCACATGCGGAAGCTCGTCGATCAGGCGCGTGCCTTCTACGATCCAGAAGAGTGGCTCTCCAAGGTGGGTCTCTCGATTGGGGAATTCAAGGGCTCCGCCTGAGCTGACCTGGAGCCATCGGGCATCTCGAGATTGATAGTCAACTGGACTGAGGAGAATCAAATGGAATCGTTCAATGGAACACCGATTGTCGCTGGAGTCTCCAGCAGGGGCTACGAGACCTGGCGCCGGTACAATCGAGCTGAGAATGTCGTGGGCCTCTTTGTGGCTGGCTCTCGAGTCTGGTCTCACGACGAGAGCTCAGCTCAGGAGGTCCTGGCCGTCTTCATCTTGGACCGCGAGCAGGATGGGAAGCTCACCTTGCACGTTCATGGGTCTGGAGGGACAGGTCACGAGACCTACCGTTTCGACGATCGTTTCGTGGATGACATGCTGAGTCGCCCGGCTCGGACCGAAGAGGACTCCATCTTTGGTGGGAAGAAGCACGCCCTCTTTATTCTCTGCATGGGTGGTGGGGGGCATCGGAAGTGGACGGCGCCCATGGAGGCCATTCACGACATGGTTCGGACCTTCCAACCCCTGCTGGCTCCCCCTGTGATGGACAAGGAGGTCGACCTGGATCGATTGCGGTGGGTCGCGCATCGTGCGGGCCTGAATCCGCTGGAGGGTGCGATCGATGACGAGCTGACCATCAACCGAGCGGCATCAGACATCATCCTCTTGCGTGCCCTGCTCCAATCGAGTGCGAAGCTGTGGGACCGCACCCTGGCGGTGGAGCATGGCGACGAGTCTCAGGCCGAGCCGGGATGGAAGTGGAACCGCCACGCGCGGTGCTGGGAGTCCCGCCAGCTCTCGGGGAGCTACCTCACGCCCATCGTCATCTCCCGCATCCAGGCCGGGTGGAAGCGTTCCGACCACAATCCCTCCGTGACGACCTACACGTCTGCACTGTCTGCCATGCTGGCCGACCCCAAGAGGGAGTCGGAATGAGGCCAAGCAGGAAGAGCGTCCCCGGGGCCCCCTTCTGGGTGGATGGTGAGCGGGTTCGACCGAGGGTGCGGGCCACCTTCCCGGAGTGTCCGCTGTGCAAGAAACCTGCTCGGTATATCCAAAAGCCTTACGGTGGCTTGGGTCTCGCCATACGACGTCTGTGGTGGCCGTGCTGCGACACCGTGTCGGAGCCGAAGGATTTTTTGGAATGGGCTGTGGTTGCCGCTACAGACCTGGTTGGACTGACTCAATTGCAGGGGGCGTGGCCAGATCACGCAAAGGTTCCACAAGCATGAGCCAACTTGCCTTCATGCGTCAGCGTCGCACCATTGCTGAAAGCTACTTGAACAGCTTGGTCTGCAGCACTTCACGTTCGTACTGCTGCCGGGCTCGCGTTGCCCGCTCGAATGCTCGCTTGAGCTGAGGGCGGGGCACCACCACTGCGATGTCCCACTCGGCGCCATCGAGCGGCTTGTATCCAAGCACGTCCACGTAGCCCACTGCCTGGAGCTGGGGGACGCTCTCGACCTCGGAGCGCATCAGGAGCTGGATGGGCTCTGAGATTGGGCGTTGGCTCAGCCGGTAGGCGAGGGCTCGAGCTGCTCCTTCCACGGGGAGCTGTTGCTCGACCTTCAGCCGAGACGCACGGCTGAAGAGGCCTTGCTGGCTTGGGCTCCCACGGCGCGGCCCACGGTAGACGTCTTCGTAGACATCGACCTCTCTGGGGCCGTAGTAGTCCTCTGTGGTCATCGTTCCGGTCTTCTCGCGGGACCAGCCCCGCTCGACGCGCCGACGTCTTCGGTCTGCTCCAATGTCCAGCGTACCGCGATACTGCTGCCAGTGTCTACGGAGCCAGTCGACCAGCTCTTCGGAGGTCTCTGTGGCGACGGTTCGGCCGTCCCGGTTGTCGTCCAGCGCGGGCACGGTCCACCGATCTACGTAGCCGTCTGGGGTCTCGATTTCTACCTTGTGGATCTCAACGATGCGCCGAGCGCTCGGCCCCCAGAAGATGACCTGTGTTTCTTCATCATCGTGGTGTTCGGCTTTCACGGCCCACGGGACGTGGAAGGCGTAGAACGTATCGCCGTACTTGGGTCTTCCCCAGTTGTCGAACCCCTGGTGCTCATGGTCTTCCGGCAGGTAGGCGAAGTTGTAGCCAGGCCCCTGCCCTTGGAAGGTTCGCCCACCGCCCGTGTAGGCCAGTCCGGCCATGCCTTCGACGCCCAGCCGGAATCCTTGCCGGTCGATGGACGGGGAGGAGCTGTGGTGAATCAACCAGACATCACGCAAGATCGTGGGGGGGCCGAAGGACACGGCCGGAGGCATCTCACCCCAGTTGATGGCCAGCGGCTCGGCGTACTGATTGAACCGGTGCAGCGACCACTCCGGCATGGCCTCGATGACCTGGTCGATGTAGCCCTGCTCGATCTGGTCTGCGACAGCCTCCGCGGTCATGGGTGGGGGTTCGTCGAGCTTCATTTCGCTCTTCCACCCCCAGCGTGGTTTACAGCCAGCCTCGTACAGCGCTTCCCACTCCCGGAAGAACCCGGCCAACCAACCCTGTGAGATCTCAGCGTACTGGTAGGCGAGATCTTTGGCGTCCGGCTCCATGGAGCGGGCCAGGGCAGTGATGGCCTGTCGGGCGCTGCGTTCGTCGCTCCAATGGCTGCCGGCCGGCTCCGTCCGGACGGCCTTGCTTCGGGAGCCCTTGATGCGCGACAGGGCGCTCAGGGCTGCAATCGCGCTCATGGCCAGCAGGGCTCCACTGTCGCGCTTCATCGTGACCTCACAGCAAGGGAATCAGACGCCGTCCGAGCTTCAGCCCATCCATCCGCCCCCGGTGCGACAGGGCCCACTCGATGGCTCGATCTTCCGCAATCATCATGTCGTCGCTGGCTCCGGAGTTGGGCACCTCCGCGTGAAGCTCGGTGCCGTCCATCATCACGGTGACGAAGTACATGGCGTCGGGCTTTGCCCGCAGGTTCGGCTTCGGTGCGTTCATACGGACAATCGTTCCCAGGTCCCACACGATGACCTCTCAGGTGGTGGAAGACAGGATGGCTTGTTGGACGCCGGGAAGGAGCTTGAAGCGATGGAGCTCATGGGGCCGAACCCAGGCGAAGGCATCGCTCTCATAGTCGATTTGAACGTCGCCTGACCACTCCCTTGTCGCAAAGACATCCACCCGCCATCCGGGTCCCTCGATGCGGTATGTGGGTCTTCCGTGGTGAACCGTCAAGCCGGCTTCTTCGCGGGTCTCTCGGATGGCGCCTTGCAAGGAGGTCTCTCCAGGTTCGACACCACCCCCTGGAAGGTTCCACCAGCCCGGGCGCCACGGGTCTGTCTTGGAGCGGCGGAGAAGGAGCACCTTGCCGGTGACCGGATGGATGACGACCATCGCTCCTCCCGGTCGGCCAAGCTCGCCTCCCGCCCTCGAGGCCCATACCCCGAGGCCAGTGAGCACCCCGACTCCTGCGATGGCCCACAGCTCACCGCGCATCCCGCACCCCCAGGGCGACTGCAACCGTGTGGGGCAGGCGGACGTTGTCCAGGAGGAGCACGGGGCGGCCGAGCACGGTTCCTTTCCGAAGGAGGCTCGACCCCTGCACGACCAGAATCATGGCTTCCTGAAGCGACTTCCCGTGCTTTCCACTCAGCACATCGAACAAGATCTGAGGGCTGCTCGGATAATGGGGGGCAGGCTCTCCGGGCTCAAATTCAGGACCTGGGAAGCCATGTCGCTCTTCAATCAAGGTGAGCGCCATGAGGGCTTGGGTTCCAGTGCTGGATGTGGCCAGGCCGAGCACCTTTTCCAGCGTCTCTCTGGTGGTGTCCAGGTCTTTGGATGGCTTGCCCTCGATGGGGATGTCGACAATGAAGTTGATCTCAAATCCGATGCGGTCGTCTGAGAACATGAAGCTGATGGGCTGGGTGCGGGCGTCACCTTCATGGACGAACGGGCTCGCCAGGAAGGAGAACCAGCCCACACGCCACTCGGGTGCAGATTCGAGTGACCAGTGGATGATCTCGCCGTCGGTGGGTCGATCTCGACTGGATCGATACCGGTGAAGAACGGAGCGAGGATGGCTCTTCATGTAGTCGCTGCTCAGGCGCGTGACCTTTCGCTTGATCCAGCTCAGGTAGTCGTCGTCCACTTCCTGCTGGGGAAGGTCGTGCCAGTTGTTGCTCCCCCGAGCTAGCCGCACTCCCCGAAACTGGCGGATCGGTCGCCCCAGAACGGTCCCTTGCCGGGTCTCGGAGAGGTATGGCAACAACCCGTTGACGGCGTCCTTCACAGCCTTGGAGTAGCCCCCGGAGAGGGCCTTTTCGACCTCGCGGGTTCCGTGCTTGCCCAACAGCTCGGTAAGGACCGGCCAGCCTGGTTGGGAGATCAAGACCTCCAGGTGGTTCAGGACGGGCCGGACCAGCCTGAAGTAGGCCTGCGTGTCCCGGTCGACGTCTCCCGTGAATGGGAAGTCGATTGTCCCCACGAATTGACCACTCCCGTCGCTGGTTTCCACTGCAAAGGGGATGACCTCGTCATCGCCATCCATGTGCTCCCACCAGGGGGTCATGTAGATGTCGACGTAGGAGAGCTCTTCATCATTCTTGAGGGTGAAGAAGCTCGAGTGCATGAACTCTTCATGCTGGAAATGCCACCGCTTCGCGAGGTCTGCCCACGGAGCGCCTTGCCGTCCGAAGCGGCCGACAAAGATGCCTGGAGCTGTGTCACGGGTGTAGGGGGGCTCGTTTCGAGCTCCCCGACGACGCAGTGCCGCAGCAGCCGCGAGCGCCGTCACCCCAGCGAGTGCGAGGTTGGCCGGGTTCAATAGAGTCTCCCAGGTCGGCGGGGGTTCGAGATCAACCAGGCCAGCTCCTTGTAGAGTTTCCGCTTCTCATCGACGTCTTCCTGCCCCCGAATGAAGTCGATGAACCGTTCGATCTGCTCGGTGTTGAGCCGGCCCCCGTATGGGCCAGCATCCTCGATGGAGTTTCCGCGGAAGGCGATGGTGGCGATGCGGCGGCGAGCATCATTGTCATAGATCTGATTGAGGGGGATGCTCACAGGCTCGTAGGTGCCGACCTGGATGAAGACATTTCCGAACCGGCTTGTGGCCACCTTGATGTCGCCCCCAAGGTCTCCATCGGGTGTGAGCCACTTGTGGAATTCGGTTTGACTCCTGTCAAAGCCCCTGGGTTTGTTGCTTGTGACGTTGACCCGTTTGCGCCCATCTGCTTCAAAGAACTTCCCCCAACGCTTGGCGGTGTCCCCCGACGGGAAGACGTAGTGGTATCGGTCTCCGCCCCTGCTCCCCGTGGCGGAGACGTAGGTCATCTTGTCTTTCAACCGCTTGTAGACATCCTCTCGCATCTCCCACTGCTTACGTCGATCGGGCTCGAGCTTGGGGACCTTCACCAGCGGGTGATTTGCCGAGCCGGCGGGCTTTCGGACGCTTGCTGCTGCGGCCAGGGCGGCCGTGGCGGCCAAGGTGGCGATGACTGGGTTGGGCATGTCAGATTCCGTGGGCGTAGCCGAGCTGGGCTGCAATCTGCTGAAGGATGGTGTCAGGGTCTTCTTCGCGAAGCTGGCGCCGAGTGTAGCCCATCTTCTGATGAACCACAGTCGGCTGGCGCACCGCTTGGAGGATAGTCTCCTGGCGCTGAGCGTTGCTGGACTCAAGCCACTTGCGCCAGTCGATGTCGAGGGCTTTGAGCAGCGAGGTTGGAAGCAGGGTGGGCGCCAGCTCGACCCGGTGGCTTTCCCTGCTGGCGCTCAGGAAGTCGGACGCCATGTTCCACGCATCTTCGACGAGCTCGGGGTCACGCAAGGCGTCCTTCACGGAGATGCCCCGCCGCTCCGCCGCGTCTTCGATGTAGGCATTGTGGACCAGCGCGTCGTACTGGAGCCGGTCGTAGACGGGGATGATGCCGGGACCGTCCAGGTGTGGCGGGTCCACCACCACTCCGATCAAAGCGGCGTCCACAAAGGGTCGCGGCTCCATGACCAAGATGGTCTCGTCCATGCGCGAGAAGGCGTCCAGCAGCTCGGACGACGTGAGCTTTCGGGCCTTCAGTCCCTTGGTGACGGCCTCGACGACGGCGGCGGCCAGTGGGGGCGGCACCGCGTTCCCGATCTGGCATTGCTGCTGCTCCTTGTTCCCCACCACGTCAAAGCCTTCTGGGAAGGCCTGAAGCACCAGGGTCTCCTCGGGTTGCAGGAGCCTCCGCTTGGATTTTGGCACAGAGCCAGCGCCCCGGTAGACCCAGTCGGTGCCGGCGACGGCGTACAGGTTTCGGCGGGTGGTGAGCGTGGGTGCAGGATTCCGTGTGCTTCGTGCCCGAGCACCACCCTGGAAGGCCATGACAGCATCGTAGCCAGCAGCAGCCAGGTGGGGGAGCGCCTCAGCGACGGAGGGTGGCTTCGCGCCCTTCTTGGGTTGAGACTGTCGCAGGGGTTGGTCTTCGGACGCCCAGATGAAGACGCGCACCCGGTCTTGGGGGACCCCGAAGTCTTTGGCGTTGAGCACCCACGTCCCTGTGTAGGGGTAGCGCTTCTTGAGCTCGCCCATGATGTGCCGGTAGTAGTCCTGGTGCCGGGGCTCCAGGAAGGCCTTGACGTTCTCCGCCACCAGGCGACGCGGCTTGGTTGCATCCACCACGTCCAGGAAGAGCCCAAAGCCCTCTCGCGGGTCGTACTGGCCGCGCCCCCGGCCTGCCGACGAAAAGGGCTGGCAAGGGGGACCGCCAATCAGCACATCCACGGCCACCCCTCGGCCCCCAAGCTCACCGACATCCAGCTCATGGGTTCGCAGCCCAGCTCGTCGAGCGGTCCTCACAGCGAGGGGGTTCCGTTGCACGCCTACAGCCTCGAGCCCAGCTCGCTCGGCGCCGAGCCCAAATCCGCCTGCCCCGGCGAACAGGTCGAGCCCGACAGGCTGACCATCCCGCCGCATATCGCGAAGGCCAAGCGTGTCTCTCATTACCGCGTGCTTGCCTTTTCTCGTTGATTTTGGCCGGGTCTTTCGCTTGGCCTTCTCGGCCATCGCCAAGATCTGGTCGGCAGACAGGCCGGGCTTCCGAGCGGGTCGCCTGGACGGCGCAGCTCGCTTGACCTTCTCGGCCGCCGCCAAGATCTGTTCGAGGGTGAGCGCCATCACGGTTCTCCTTGGATCCATCGAGACAGCAGCACCCAAGGCGCTGACCTCAAGTCCCGACCAGAAAGACCCCGTGCAGCCTTCTTGTCCATCTTGCGAAGAGCATCCAGCACTGCGGATTCTTCGCCTTCGATTCCAAGCTGCCGGAGCACCCGCCTATCGGTTGGCAACGGGTCATCAAGGGGGACGAGGACATACCATGGAGTTCCCCAGGCCGACTCCTCAAGGTAGACGGTCTCCGGGTCGGTCAACCGAAGGTGGACCCCCAACACGGTGCGGTAGGGGCCGTCCCCGTACCGCAAGATCTCCCCCCACTCGTCCGCAACCACATCGTGCCCACTGAACGAGCTGTAGCTGGCGAGGTTGTCGGGAGGCATGGAGATGGGCCCCCGGTAGCCGCTCTTCCACAGCGCCTCGTAGTCGAGGCCGTCCGGCGTCAAGACCTCCCCGATCTGTCGGCCCCTCTGTTGCCCCGCCTTGCGCTGCTGACTCGTCAGAGGCTCCCGCAGTCCCCGGTCGAGCTTGGAGTGGCCGAGCCGGCGCTGTTCTTGGGCGCCCACCATCCGATTCACGATCAAGTCCTGCCAGTCGTCTTCGACCCAATCCTGAAGCAGCAAGCCGTGGTCCAGCGTGGGAGGCACCGCGAAGCACATGCTGAAGGCTTCGGTGGGCCACAGGCCATCCGGTCGACCACTTCCGGTGCCGGGCCTCAGCTCACCGCTTTGCTCCTGTGAGATCTGCTCTTGTGTCTGGAACCGGATGCGCCTTGGAGTCTTGGGCACTTCGACCTCCCACCACGGCGCCCGGATGGGCAGCCCCATGGCACGACGGATGTGGGCATGGACCCCGCGACCCAGGTTGATGGGCACACCCATCCCGAGCTGGGTGAAGACAGCCGTGCGTCCCCCTTCGATGCCGTACCACTGGGGGACATCTTGGAGCTTGGCCACGTCTCGGGCACTCATTCGCTTGAGCATCCCGATGTTGCGAGTGCTCCACTGTCGGCTCTTGCTGTAGTCGTCGGGGTTGACCTCCGGGGGGATCAAGAGCCCTTCGGCCTTGTTGAAGAAGTTGGGCACCACCGTCCGGCTCAGGTATTCGCTGACCCGTCGACCGGGGAGGCGCAGGTCACGCGCTTCGGTCTTGAGCTTGACCCAAGCTCCAGCGATGTCGGCTGGGACGAACTTGTCGAAGCGGGGCTGGCGAGAGCCTACGGTCTTCTTCATCCACTCCGCCCAGGGGACCCGACCTCGGTTGGTGTCCACCTTGATGGAGGCCATCTCCTGTCGGCCCTGGTCTCCGCTGGTGTTGGGGGCGGGAACGAAGTTGCGACCCTCCCGACAGCTCCGGCACTGGAGGCCAAAGCCGCCCAGGAAGACACAGTCCACAAGACCCCAGCCGCCACAGCATCCCCCGATCAACCGGTCCCGCATCGGCTTCCACGGCATCTTCTCGCCCCGCTGAACCTCGGGGCTTCCCGGCTTGGCGAACATGCCTTCCGGCCGGCTTGCCATGAGTCGACCCCACGGCGCTCCTTTGGGCCATGCGAACACGAAGGTGCGTCGGCGCATGGTGGGGTTCCCGAAGCTGGCTGAGTCCAGCACATGCGCAGAAGACGCATAGCCCAGGTGGTCGAGCTGCTCTTGCCAGAGTTCAAGCTGGTCTCGGAAGTCGGCCTTCTCGAAGAGCTTGGGGGAGTTCTCGAACACCACTGCGCGGGGCTGTAGATCGCAGATCCAATCGAGGGTGATGGGGAAGAAGTTGTCCTTCGACTCCCACCCCTTCTTCCGCCTGGCCAGGGATGCACCCTGACTGAAGGCTTTGCAGGGAGGTCCACCAAAGAGCAGGTCGAGGCCGTCTGGGGTGCGGGTGTCGGGACGCCAGGTTCGCGCGTCTTGCTGTCGGGCTTCCCCCACCATCCGAAGCAACGATCGGTTGCGGGCGCGGGTCTTCACGGCGTCCCTGTCGAGCTCACAGTCTTCCAGCTCGATGTTGCCTTCCAAGGCTGACGCCAGCGAGAAGAGGCCCCCACCAGCGAAACATTCCATGGTCAGGAGTGGCTGACTGTTCCACGGCTCGCTGTCGTTCCAGCTCGGGTATCCCCACCGGGCAGGGTCGCGGAGGGCCACCTGTGTCGGGCGCTTCGGCAGGTGCGCCTCTCGGCCGGGCACGCCCAGCATGACTGCTCGAGCGCGAGCCAGCAGCTCGCCCCGCCGCATCTTGTCGCCTGGGTGGGTCCGGAGCCATCGGCGGACGGCGTCAGAAGGGCGCCCCTCTGGTTCCATGGCGGCTGACACGGAAAAACCTTCCAGAGAACCGGAGGGGTGCCGAGGCTGGGTGGGTCTGGGCGCCTGTCTCCGAGCTCTCTCAGCCATCCCCAAGATCTTGTCGACAGACAGACCGGTCGCCTTTGCGTTGTGGCGCGGCTTGGCCTTCGCTGGCGCAGCCTTCTTCGCCTTTTCCGCCAAGGCCAGTATGGTCTCAAGATCGATCATTCGGGCCCCGGAATCGCGGCTGGAGGGAGAAGTCGGGGTCCGACAGGAGGGCCTCAAGGGCAAGGATTCGAGCGTAGGGCGCTTGCTCCCTGGCCATGTGGGCATCATACGCTCTTTCGATGGCCTGTTCCAGTACCCGGTCCTCCCCCCATCGGCCTTCTTCTCCGTCTGGTGCGTACTCGGAGAGGAACCACTCCGGCCGGAGGGTGAAGAGCAGGATGTCGAGGGCGTCGAGCCCTACATCCTCCCCGATCTGTCGTCGCTCCTCCGGCGTCGTGTAGTCGCTCACCCGCCCGATCAAGTCCGTGTAGTCCTGAAGCATCACCGAGCTGGCGTAGACCTCGGTGGCTGGAAACCGCTCTGGCCGCAGGGAGTGGAGCCACGCATCTACGGGGTCTGCCCGCCAGGGGGCTTTGATGGTGTAGCCGTGGCGCCTGGACTGGGCCATGCCCCCCAATATCTGACCTCGAGCCTGTGGGGTGAGGGCGGCACGGACATCGGTGTACCCGAATGGCGAGGTGTCCATCTGAACGCGGGTGCGGGGAGACAGCTCGCGCAGCGCCTTGTAGCCCCACTTCTTCAAGCGCTGACTCCTGGGCCCTGCGCCGAGCAGATGGATGCGTGCTGGCTTCTTTTCGCGAAGGTAGTCCTCGAAGATCTGCTGGGTCATTCCAGAACGATTCGTCATGGGGATTCCGGGCAGCCAGTCACCCCCCAAGATCTGATCGACCTCGTCGTGCATCTGCGACAAGCTCAGCGCACCCGGCTGAAGCCCCACAATGACATGAGCTCCGGTGTTCTGAATCTGCTTCACTTTTGGGCGATAATGGCGAAGACGCGCCAACGTCTGGGCCTGGTCACCAACTTTGTCCGGCGCCACCGCGTACAGGAGGGTGGCGTTGGGCCCAGCTCTGGAGGCGAGCTGGTACACCGTGTCGAGCTTGTGGACCCAGTCCCGGTGGGTGATGGCCAGTCCTCGGACTTCGCCAAAGGCCCCAGTGTCGATGAACAAGGGGGGCAAGCCCTGGTGTCGAGAGAAGCCCTTGTAGGCGCTGGTGACGAGAGCCATGCAGGGCTTTCCGCACTCGCCCAGTGTGACCCCAAAGGGTCTGGACGTCGCGAGCATGAGTTCCACTTCCTTTGGGTTCTTCACGCCGGACACAAAGTGCAAGAACTCCCCTTGGGCGAGCCGTGCGGAAGGGTGCTGACGCTTCTGGGTCTGAGCTACAGCGTCATCAGCTTTCGCTGCAACCGCACGCGACTCCTTCAGCGCGAGCACCTGCCGGCTGGGCTGGGCCACCATGCGCTTGTGGCTCGACCAGTCCGACGCCAGTGCCTCCAGCATCCGGCCTGCCACTTCTCCCTTGAGCCCGACGAGGCCACACGCAAAGTCTCGGGTCTGCTGAGTCCCAAGCACCACAGGGCGCAGGCGGGCGAGCCGGGGGAGTTTTCGGGCGGAGCTGGCGCCGACCAGGGCGATGGTGGGGCCCCCGAGCTTCGTCTGTGCGTCAAGCTGGGCAGCCTTCAGGTATTGCTCTCCGAGCAGGATGATGGCCAGGTCGTAGGGTTCTCGCAGAGCCTGTCGGAGGTCGGCGGGGATGCCCAGTCGGTTTGCGTGGGCGTGGAGCTGATGGGTGCCCATCCCACTGAAGGTGGTGTCGTAGGTGGGGATTGCCTCGTCTGCTCGCAAGAGCCCAAAGCCCGCGGAGACGATGCGCAAGTCGACGGAGCTGGGTCCATGCGCCTCCCGCATCGCGCGGACACCCCGCATCAACCGCTTGTGCTGCTGGCCGGTGTAGAGCTGTTCGGCCGGCAGGTGTCGGCCGCGCGTGTCTCGCTTGGAGCCTGTGCAGGAGGACACGACCAGCACCCGTGGTCGCAGCCGCTTGGCTCGCTCCGCAGCTCTGAGTATTTCCTCCAGCTCCATCACAGCTCCCGTGGGGACATACCGGGCTTCAGGATGACCTCGCGTTCGCGGCCATACCCCTTCGAGGACAGCGGGCTGTTCGTCATGCCCCAATGAATCAAGACATCCGACCAGTGTACCTGGTACGGCACAACAGTGCCCGGCCTCATGCTGTGGCTCAAGTCCTTGTCGTGTAGGGACAGCAGACCCTTGTTCCAGTAGTCCTGCGTGCCCTTGAGTCGCCGCCACATCGTGGTGCTCTCCGAGTCGTACAGGTCGCTGAAGGTTTGCTTGGCCTCCTGGCCCGCGAGCCACTGGACGACCGGGTCGAGCTTCTTCCAGGCTTCTCCTGCGTCGAGCTTGGAGGGCCCGTGTCCACGGTGTACCCAGAATGCGATGTCGCCCGAGATGGCGTCGATGAAGTCACTGTAGAGCGGGGGCGGTCTCGGATCGATCTGCTCGGATCGGTGTGCATAGGGGAATCGAGGGTCTTTGCCCCACAGGTTGATGAATCTCGGCTTGTTTTCGTCGGGTATGTCTCGACGCCAACCCCTTCCGTCCTGCATATATGACTCGAAATATGCAGAAAAAGGAATAACTGGAGCGTCTGGAACCGTGGCAGGCTCGGCCCCGGCTGCGATGGCCTCTGCACCTTCGTAGAGCCCCTGCGCGCGGTCGCCGCTCATGGTGCCAAGCTGCTCCCTCTGCTTGGCCCACCACTCCATCAAGTGGAGGTTGGTGGTCGACTTGTTTGTCGATCCTCGGCGGAACAGCTCCGCTGTTGTTGCCAGTGCGGCGACAGCGCTGATGGCGAAGGTGATGGACACGGCTCAATCTCCAGTGCGGACGAGGCCGTAGTCGCGGCCCGAGAGGCGGGAGCGTTGGATGCGGTATCCATCGGGGGCTCCCTTGAACACGCGGTCGTGGCCCAGGTTGATTCCGATTGCGTCCTGCGCAGACCTCGCTCCAGTCAGGTCTGCTCCAGTCAGGTTTGCTTCGCTCAGGTTCGCTCGGTACAGACTCGCTCCGGCCAGGTCCGCTCCGGACAGGTTCGCTCCGGTCAGGTCCGCTCCGGACGGGTCCGCTTCGCGCAGGTACGCTCCGGTCAGGTCCGCATCGGCCAGGTCCGCTCCGCTCAGGTTCGCTCCGACCAGGTTTGCTCCGGTCAAGTTCGCTCGGTGCAGGTTCGCTCCGCGCAGGTCCGCTCCGGCCAGACCCGCTCCGCGCAGGTTCGCTCGGGTCAAGTGAGCTTCGCACAGGTACGCTTCAGTCAGGTCTGCTCCAGACAGGTCCGCTCCGGACAGATTCACTTCCGACAGATTCGCTCCAGCCAGATCCACTCCGGACAGGTCCAGCCGCTCCTGCCCCAGCGACTTCGACAGCTCCCGAGCTTCACCCACCCGCCACACTCGAACCAGCTCGGCAATCCGAGCCTTGTCGGACTTGGTCAGCCTGGATCGACCTCCCCGCCCGGAGAGCTCGGCCGCAGCGGAAAGGGTGGCGACGGCGCCGATGGAGAGGGGGGTCGTCATCAGAATTTGATCTCCCCAGACCACTTCTTGTGCAGTTCTGACATTCCTCGATCGTCAGTGGACGCGCCAATCAAGATGAAATTGCCTTCCTTGATGCCACCAAAGCGGCGAATGAGCGAATCCCAGACGCGCTGGGCTTCATCCGATGTTGAACCCCCAGCACACTTGTCGTTGATGAAGATCGCTTCATCATCAGCAGACCATGCGAGAGCGGCAGCGATGGCGAGGAGAGCGAGCATCAGTTCTGCCGCCGCTTCAGCGCGTCCCACCCCACCCGCGCCGATTGCCGTGCGTCGTTCGTGGGGTGGTGCGCCGGCTGCTCGGAGTCCAGCCGGGGGTATGTGCCGAGCGGATTTTTCCCGGCCGCCAGGAGCAAGTTGGCCACGTCGAGAAGCGGGTACGGGCCCTCCCATCGACGCAGTTCGGGGTCGTCGTCGATGCACGCGGCCAAGAACCGCGCCTCGACTGGCCACCCGCAATCGGAGACCATGACAGCGCCGCGCTCCTTTTCGGTCAGCCACGCCGCCCAGAACGCGTCGCGGACCGCCAGAACACCGTCATGTGTGGGCTCTGGCAAGTGTGGGCAGACGTTGACCTCCACCCACTCACGGTCGGACCGTGCGCCCTTTGCGGCATCGATGGGGCAAGCCGCATAGCCAGAGGACACTTCTACGCCGTCCTCCAGAACCACCCAGCCGACCGCAAAGCCTTGACCGTGCAGGCCGACCGACTCGACATCGAAGGAAAACCAGCGGTTCATTGTGCTGGCGGCGATAGCGAGTGAGGTTGTCATCGTACCGTAATATCCTGCGCGGTGACCGTTCCGCCAGAGCCACGCCAGAACTGTCGGATGTTCTGGGCGACAGCTTGCTTGTAGGACTGGCTCGGAGCGTTGAACCGCTTGGAGGTTGCCCGGTAGAACAGGGCCTTCTGCTTCTTTGGGCCGTCCCCTGTGCGGAGGACGACATCCACGAGCTTGCGCTCGTAGGCTCCGATGCCCACGCCCTCGTATCGGTCCAGCACCCGAAGGTCTCGGGGTGAGACAACCGCCACATAGCCGTAGGTGGTCATCCCCTGCTTGGGCTCAATGGAGGCCACGCCTCCACCCCAGCCATGCGACCAGCCCCGGAAGATTCGCTGGTGGTCCGGCGCGTAGGCCCCGTAGGTCTCGTCGAGGGGGTGCCCCAGGCGCTCGGAGAGCTGCCGGACGCTGTTGGAGCCGTAGGAGAAGAGTGCAATCCCACCGTCGAGCCCTGCCACCCGCTTGAGGACCCTGCTGTTGTGCAGGTCTACCTGCTTGCGGGGCGCGGCCTTCTTGGCCTTCTCGGCCATCGCCAAGATCTGCTCCAGGCTGAGGGCCCGACTCCCCCGACCGATCGGCTTGAACATGATGGCGTCCTGGCCACGGAGCCGGATGGAGAGGTCGAGCTTGGGCACTGTGAACCCGGCGTGATGCCAGAAAGGTCGGGAGTGGGGGTAGAAAGTCTGGGTCTTCGACGAATAGAGGAAGATTCCCTTGAGGCCGTACCGCTTCGCCCACTCTTCAATCCGCTGGACCTCTTGCATCCCCCGCCCCTTGAACCGGTTCTTGAGGGGGACCTCCATGAACTCCAAGCTCAGAACCGGGTCGTCTGGTCTCAGGCCGAGCTTGGCCAGCTCGCTGGGCACATCGAGCTCGTCTACGCCATCCGGCCCATAGAGTGCGTCCACATTGTTGACCAGCGCCTTGTCTGCATTGAGGACCTCCACGATCAAATCGATCCCAGAGTCTTCTGCTTCTTCCTGGTAGGTGCCCCGGAACCCAGGTGGGAGATCTTGCAGGTCGATGGGGCCGACCCCTTTGGAGGCGTGTCCCGCAGCCCGACTCCCCCGCTTGGAGTAAAGGGGTTTTTTGCTGTCAGGCTTCAACGGCCCTGTGCCGAGGTACTTCCACGTCGTAGAGCCCGCAGGGAAGTCGTCGGGAAATGAGATCCAATCGTACTTGTCCCCCAAGACTTCTTCGACAACGGGTACACCCCGTTCCCAGCCTTCAAGTACATGGAACACATGGGTGTATCCCGTCGCCTTCCAGTAATCGAAGATGCCGTAGGCGGTCGGGGGCTCACCCAGTTTGAAGTCCCAATCCCACTTCTGGTCGTCATCGAGCAGGTCAAGGTAGGCTTCTGCGAGGTCTTCCAGATTGTCAACCTCCAGAGCCTTCCGGAGGCTCACCCGGTACGAATACACGTCGGGACCGCCGAAGCCAGGGTTGTCCGTGTACGCGACGGCATCCTCAAGGTACTCGGTGAAGTGAGCACCTTGACGGGCAATAGGGTCGGTTGTCGCTCTATACAGAACCATGTCGGATTCAGACAGCTTCGACCGACTCCCCCGCCTGGAGAGTTCAGCAGCAGTGGCAAGGGCAGCGATGGCGCCGATGGCGAGGGGAGTGGACATCAGGGATTCCGGATCGGCATGATGACGCCCTCGAGGACCCCATCTGCAAGCTCGACAAACACAGGATCCAGCTCCCGGCCGCTCGACAGGATGCTGACCCTCCCGCCGTCGTGCAGCGCCTTGGCCAGCACGGTGGCCAGCTTGTTTGAGCTGAGGATGTACTGCGTCCCGTTCCCGGCCTCAAACACCGAGACGTTCCCTTGGTTCGTCATGGTCCCCCGGCCCACCAGCCGGAGCTCCAGGGTGCGAGCATTGGGGGAGTCGAGCACCATGTTCAGGTCGGGCCGCTCCCGGTCGTTCATCCACGGCCTGCCCTTGCGCCTTCGACGCTTGTTTCCGATGGGGGTGTGCCTGGTCAGCCAGTCCGCCGCATCCTGCCGCAAGGCGTAGGCCCCATTGGAGATGAAGTCGACGGTCTGCCCCGAGCTGTGGTCCACGTAGGTCGGGCGAAGCACGGGAGGGCGATCGTTTGAGCTGTAGTCGTCCTTGGCCAAGTCCTTCCACTTGCTGGTCAGGTCTCGGCGCAGGGCGGCACCGATGGTCTTCTCGAGCAGGGGGTCTGGGCGAACCCCTCCGAGCTGGTCGCCGCTCACATGGTCTGGTGCCTGTTGGTAGGTTCGCTCGATGACGATGCGGTTTTCTTCGGCTTCTGTGACCGCATCGTGGATGAAACTCGGCACCTTGTCCGACTGCCGGATGTAGCCCGCGACAGCCTCTTCCAGCTTCTGCGCCTCGTCGAGTGGGTTCTTCCGCCACAGCAGCAGCAGCCCGATGGCCTGCAGGGCTTCTACCTGGGCAGCGTGGGCTGGTGCTTCGTTGAGCACAGTCGTGAGGGCCGACATGACCCGCTTGGCGTCCCCCACACGTCTCCGGTCGGGGTACAGGGAGATCTTGCTGGGGCTCTGCTTGGTGTACTTCGCTCGGGCGGGCCGCCCGCCACGCTGGTTGACCGGACGAACGAGCTCGTAGGCCGAGTCCCGCTTGCGGGTCTTCACGTCAGGGTAGCCTGGCGCCACCATCCCGGTCCCGGTTGCATCCCTCCAAGTCAAGGCGCTCTTGAGCCGAATCAAGAGGACGGGGCCACTGCCCTCGTAGCCCTCGATGGGGTCCAGGCTGATCCAAGGTTTTGGTTTCCACCCAGGCTCCGGCTGGCCAACCGGAATCAGCTCGTCGGCCACCGTCGACCGAAGAGGGCGTGCGGTGCGCGTGGGCTTCGCCTGTGGCTCGGGCGCAGCCTTCTTGGCCTTCTCAGCCATCGCCAAGATCTGTTCGATGGTGAGAGCCTGGCTACCCGCTTTCCGGCGCTTGGATAGCTGGGAGGCGGCCGTGAGGGCACCGATAGCGCCCAGAGCGAGCAGTGCTGCGTTCTTTTCGTTCATATCAATCCTTCCTTGGCTTCAGGCGAACCTGAAGTGCTCGGGCGATATCTTTTCGGGAGAACCTTCGGGCGAGGTTGTCGCTGACGCTCTCGACGGCAACGATATGGTACATGCCGTGCTTCTTCACCCGGAACCACACCTGGCCATCCTCGAAGATGGCGGTGAACCCATCTCCAGAGCGTGTCACCCAGGCCTTGCCCAGCATCCCGAAGTGGACGGTCTTGCCCTTCGCGGCCTTCGTGTGCCTCCCTGCGTCTTCTGCGACGGCTGCAGACACCCTGCCAGTCCCCTTGCAGGTGAAGCAGGCCCCGTTCGCGACGTGAGCGAAGCCATCGAGGTAGCCTGTACCATCGCACTTCCAGCAAGGCGCCGTCGACCGACTCCCCCGCCTGGAGAGTTCGGCCACAGCAGCGAGGGCAGCGACGGCGGCGATGGCGAGGGGGGTGGACATGGTTCAATCTCCAGTGCGGACGAGGCCGTAGTCGCGGCCCGAGAGGCGGGATCGCTGGATGCGGTATCCATCGGGGGTTCCCTTGAACACGCGGTCGGGGCCCAGGTTGATTCCGACTGCGTACCGCACGAGCCTCGCTCTGGTCAGGTCCGCTCCGGTCAGGTCCGCTCCAGCCAGGTTCGCTCCGTTCAGACCCGCTCCGGACAGGTTCGCTCCGGTCAGGTTCGCTTCGGTCAGGTTCGCTCCGACCAGGTACGCTCGGCGCAGGTCCGCTCCAGCCAGGTTCGCTCCGGTCAGACCCGCTCCGGACAGGTTCGTTCCGGTCAGGTTCGCTTCGGTCAGGTTCGCTCCGACCAGGTACGCTCCGCGCAGGCGTGCTCCGGCCAGGTCCGCTCCGGTCAGGTTCGCTCCGGACAGGTACGCTTCAGCCAGGTTCGCCCAGCGCAGGTCCGCTTCGGTCAGGTCCAGTTGCTCCCGCCCCAACGACTTCGACAGCTCCCGAGCTTCATCCACCCGCCCCGCTCGGACCAGCTCGACAATCCGAGCCTTATCGTGCGCAGACAGCTTGGACCGACTCCCCCGCTTGGAGAGCTCGGCCACAGCAGCGAGGGCGGCGACGGTACCGATGGCGAGGGGGGTGCTCATGTCGGACCTTAGTAGTTGCTGTGCAGTCGGCCAACCCACATGGCAACAACAGTGCCTGGGAAGTGCCGGTCGCTGGTGAACCGCTCTGCTCGAGCGATCAACCCGTTTCGGATTTGATCTTCCATCAAGAGCTCAAAGCGCTCCAGGTCGGGAGAGTCGCCGTCACGGCCGGAGAAGTGCCAGTATGCCACATCCTCGATTCCGTTGGGAGCCGAGTACACCGCATCGAAGATGTCTCCGGCCAGGTTGCCGGACTCCCGGATGTCGACCTCACCGAAGACACGATTGAGGGCTGATTCCGGTTGGGTGCCAGGACCCATCTGGTACAACGTCTCCATCGCCTTCGGCCACATCGAGGCCCACGCCGAGTCAAAGAGCTCCCCGAATCGATCCAGCGCTTCCTGGGGAATGTGGACGTCGTGGTAGCGTCCGTCATCCGACTGGTGCTGCCACTCTCCGTTCGCATGGAAGACCATCTTGGACCGACTCCCCCGCCTGGAGAGCTCGGCCACAGCAGCGAGGGCGGCGACGGCACCGATGGCGAGGGGGGTGCTCATGGCTCAATCTCCAGTGCGGACGAGGCCGTAGTCGCGGCCCGAGAGGCGGGATCGCTGGATGCGGTATCCTTCAGGCGTCCCCTTGAACACGCGGTCGTGGCCCAGGTTGATTCCGATTGCGTCCTGCACAAACTCCGCTCCGGTCAGGTCCGCTCCGGTCAGGTCCGCATCGGCCAGGTCCGCTTCGCTCAGGTCCGCTCCGGTCAGGTTCGCTTCCGGCAGGTCCGCTCCGGACAGGTTCGCTCCGGACAGGTACGCTTCAGCCAGGTTCGCTTCGCTCAGGTCCGCTCCGGACATGCTCGCTCGGTACAG
>Ga0180432_10000503_pt1 | contig 63997 bp, 76 predicted proteins | sample SS_ome_10_FD_132414 | JGI IMG/M metagenome (GOLD analysis project Ga0180432, IMG submission 132414) | Hypersaline lake sediment archaeal communities from the Salton Sea, California, USA - SS_1_MS_2 metaG | ecosystem: Environmental > Aquatic > Non-marine Saline and Alkaline > Hypersaline >... | reverse complement strand
CGCTCTACACCTAACTAGACAAACACGGTTGGTGGACGTGCTACCACTCAACCAACCATCTTAAGTATATCACAAATTTCAATATGCCTACTACTTACGTGCCTAAAAGGGAACATCACCTTATTTTTTATATCATATATCAATTGAACATCATAAAAACGGTCTTCGAATATTAACTCGGACAGCAATACACCGGTGAAGTAGTTGTATGCAGTTCCGTAAGGTGCACTTCTAAATGATTTATTAGTAATCTTATCTTTGTTTATGATTACATAACTAATTTCCAGCGTATCAATTCTGGAAAGTGAATTTAAAACCTCAAAAATAGCCTTCGCTCCAAACTTATGATTCTTAAATACTTCATATGCCTTTGCTTCCTGCGTTTTATCCCAACCTTTATTAATTAAACTCCCAAATTTTCTCTTAAGGTCATTTTTCATTATATTCATTGAAGAAGGGTCAACCGAAAGAATCGTTATCAAGAAATGTCTATAAGCAGATTTTGAGGAAAAGCTGCATTCACCGCTTTCGTCCAAGAATAACCGCATGATACGAACTTGTTTTGTGAATTGTAACTATGGATATGCTTGCGCTAGTATACTTTATCTTGTTAGATTCTCGCAAGCTAGACATTTTTATTACAAAAATATGACCCAATATGGGATATCGCAATAATGACAAACGACGCTGTCAGAACATCATCAGGCCTTTATCAGAATCTTGCCCCCTTCGCTACGCATGGAATTCTCGAATGCTTCGTTGCTGCCGTCTAAAGGACGGGTTTCGGATGACTTAGCCCGTAAAAGCTGAACCTCCGCTGCCTGTGGTATAATATATATGCTGGGGGATAGAGAGGAGGTTGTCATGAAGGTAGAAACTGAAGTGACCGAAGCCATCAACGCAACGAGAGAAATCCTTCAAAAAGTGGTTATCTCGTTGGACAGCCTGACTGAGCGTGTCGACCAGATTGAGTCCGAAATCGAGAGAATCAAGGATGCGCAAAATGAGTTGCTCGGGGGCCTGGCTTTACAGAAGCGAGTGAAAAAATTTAAAGAGGAATATTTAGGGTTGGAGCTGAAGCCCTCGACAGCCGAGGAAATCGATTGGGATAACATGAAGGCTTACTGTAATAGCTGCACGAAGATGGTGAATATCATCGAACCTACTTTAAATTTGAAAGATAAACATGCTACTGTCCGGGCAAAATGTAAGACTTGCGGAACCAGTGTCTTTCGGAACTTAAGCTAAATGCGGGAAAACCGCCACGTCCGGCCATAAATTGCAGTAGACTACACTAAATATAATCAGGGCTTTATCAGGATTTTCCCCCCCTCGCTCCGCATTGCCTTTTCGAAGGCCTCGTTGATGTCATCCAAGGGCATCTTGCAGGTTATGAGAGGCGCTACATCGATCTTCTTGTCCTTTATGAGGTTAAATGCAGAGGCAAAATCACCCTCATAAAAACAGATAGACCCTTTGACCGTCAGCCCCCGCAGCATGATCTGGCTGATTGGCATCTCGACCGGCTCGAAGCAAATCCCCGCGATAACGACTGTCCCGCCCATCCTCGCCAGGGCTATTGACTGAAGCGTCGTTACGGCGCTTCCCGCACACTCGAAAACAACGTCCGCACCTCTCCCGTTAGTCAACTCAAGAATTCTATCCACAGGATTGCAGGCGCCCGCATCTACAACTTCGTCCACAGTATCCCTGGCCAAGTCAATCCGAGACTGGCTTATCTCCGATGCGTATACAGCTTTGGCGCCCAATACCCTCGCCACGCGCGCCACGAGCTGTCCGATTGGCCCTAAGCCGAGCACTGCAACAACATCGCCTTTTATCATTCCAGACAATCTAATAGCATGCAGAGCACAGGTCGTCGGCTCAACCAAGGCTGCATCTTCGTAACTCAGTTCGTCGGGGAGTTTATGAAGATAATGGTATTTGGCTTTAGCATATGTAGAAAAAGCCCCCTTGAATTGCAGCAGCGCCACATAGTATTGCTCACAGAGTCCTGTTTCTCCACGCCTGCACCATTCGCACTCACCGCATGAGATGCAGGGCTCCACCGCCACCCGGTCCCCGACCTTCCATCCCTTTACATCCGGTCCCACTTCTACAACGTCTCCAGAGAACTCGTGGCCCGACCCTACAGCTGCGCCCTCCCGGTAAGTATGCAGGTCGGAACCGCATATCCCGCAAAACCGCACCTTTACCATGACCTCATCCCTGTCCAGGACAGGGTCCGGGACCTCTCTGATCACCAATTTCATCTTATCTTCCAGCACCGCTGCCCTCATCTCACCTCCTCATCACGTAAATGATTCTCATGAAAGCATAATACTACAAAGGATGTCTTTTATAAAGTATCGAGGTTGCTGTATCTACACAATGTAGCGGGCACGGTGACCGTGCCCCTACGGTTTTATTTCACCCATGCTCTGGTTTCTCCTATTTCTGGAATAGGGCAGACACGTTGGTCTGCCCCTACAGCGTGTTTATTTCCTCCATCACCCTGGCGGGAGGGAGTTAGAGGGAGGGGAAGCTGCCTACCCATACAAGCGCTAAGATTAAGCATAACAGGGTAGGGTGGGTGGAATTAAATGGAACCCAACGTTCAGGCATTCAGCTATCAGCGGTCAGCTTTCAGGTCTTTGGTGGGTTGCGCTGCGCTTCACCCACCCTACTCTTCTCATGTGTACGTCAGGAGCGGATGCTCCTGCCTACCGATGATTATCAGAAGAAATTGACTGCGGATATATTGTGGCTGTCTCGCAGGAGGTCTCTTATCGCACGCCTCTCCTCATCATCGATAACCGGCTCGATCTCGGACAGGGCTTCGCCTTCTTCGTTTGTCTCATGTCTCCACCTCCTCACATACCCCTTAACGTTAACGCTCGCCAGATGTGAAGCGTAGCTGCGGTCGCAAAATGTGACCGACGAGGCGTCAACAAGGAGATAGAGCACCTGCCGTCCCCCGTACTCCAACAACCCCTCGTTAACAGTGTATGACCTCTCGTAGAAGCCGATATCCTCGTTTTGAGGCAGATGAGTATAGATGTATCCCACTGATAAACAACCTCAAACTGTGGCGGTTGCTACCCGGCTAACAACCGGCCCAGTATCTCTTTAAGTTCCTCCGGGCTCAGCCCGCGTATTTCCAGTGACTTATTCCTGCTCGTATATCTCCTGACAATTGAAAGGTCGCTTTTTGAGACCCCCAGTTCCCTGGCCATTAGCGCCAGCAGCGCCCGATTGGCCTGGCCCTTACGCGGCGGCGCTGTGACCCGTACGTGGAGAATGCCGTCCCTGATATCTACAATACCGTCGCTCTTAGCGCCGGGCTGTAAATGAATTTCCTGGACCGCTTTATTCTGCGCCGTATTTTTCCCCAACTCAGTCTCAACCTCTGAAAATTATCAAACCTTCAGCGACCGTTTACGCGCAGGCTTATTGAGATTCTTCAATATGATAAAGTCCGGGCAGCTAAAAGAGCACGATGCCGCAGACCGATACTATCGAGGTATCCTGCTGGTCAGCAGGGCACTGGGCATAGCCGGCGACCTCGCCGGTGGCCTCTCCCAGAAGCCTCAGGCCAGATATATCGGGGACAGGCCGCATATTCTCCTGCGGTCGCCCTCCTTTTTCACCTGCGTGAACATGCCCTCGGCATCACCTCTGGCTATCGTGTCCATCAGCTCGCCATCGGCTATCGACGTATTGGCCTTTTCCACCCCATCTACGGGATAGTGATCACCGAAGGCCGGGCCTATGTGAGCAAGGTCTCCGGCAGCCACTATCAGGGTACGCCGATCAGCCGTTGCATCCCTCACCGCGTCAACAAAGAGAGCCACCTGCTCTTCCTCGCCAGGCTGACCCTCCCCTTGAATGAACTTATGGAAAGAGCCGCAGAGAACAGGCACTAGCTCACAGCCCCTGTCCTTCACCAGATAATGCAGCCAGACCGCGGCTATCTCCACCGAGTGCTCACCCCGGTGGTGAAGCTCCTCAGCGTACACTTCCTCCTCACCCAGTGCGGCAGCCACCCTGTCAACCACATCGCCAGCCGTGGGCAACACGCCCCAGGGCGTGGAATAGCTCTGCTTTGTCATAGTGATCAGCTTCTCGCAGTCCGAGTGGTTAGTGCCCAAGACAACGGCCACCTCGGCTTCGCGTGCCGCCGCCGCTGCGCGGCTCCACACCTCCGCATATACTGCTGCCCCACGGTTGTAGTCGATATGGGGACTAACCAGGCCGCGCACCTGCTTAATACCGGTCACATCTTCAGCCCCCGAAGACGCCATGTCGAAGTATTCCTTGAAAGTGCGGTCAAGCCCCTCGGGGTTTGACGGGTACACCGTTCCGGCAAGGGTAGGGAGACGATACGGATTAGACCTGAATCTATCCAGCGTATCGCTGTAAGCCTGCGCGAAGTGCTCGTTGTCCAGCAGCAGTGCCTCGTCGAGCTCGGCAAGCATCTTCTCCACATAACCCGGCCACAGCCTCAACCCGGTCCTCAATTCCAGGGCGGTTTGCAGAGTAGCGACATCGCGAGTCCCGTCGCACAGCTCAACGAAAGGAGCAACGCTCCTGGGAATAGCGACAGCCCGGTCGATCAGACCCAGGGGGTCACGCAGCACCACCACCTGCTGGCCCTGCCAGTTTCCAGCGCTGGCCTGTATTCTCCTCAGCTTAGGACGCACATCGCTTGTCATATGTAATCACCGCAAACAGGCCGCATAGCTATTCAATTCCACGCCAAGAGAACCGGCCACCGGCCTGCATTTGGCTTTAAAAAGGTGGAACACTCTGCCCTGCGCGGGCAATTCCGAGAGCGTCTCCCAGTAACCCATACCCTTGGCCAGCACAACATCGGCAGCTGCAAACTCAGCCTTGAACTCGGCCGAGGCTATCTCCATGTCCACACCCGGGGTATCGGTGCCGGTGCTGATTATCCTGGTAAACTCCTTAGCCATTCCGAACCTTTCCAGGTCAGGGAGCGTTATATCGTCCTGGACGGGAGAACCTTTCACCACATAAGTGACAGGCGCGCAGCCTTCCAGCCAGCGCACCAGGGGCAGGTCAAAAGGCACCTCCCCGGCGTTATCCGCCAGATAGAGTATACTCTTCGCGCCCTCCAATATCCGCTCCAGCTTCGCCGTATCATCGACCGCAAACCCCACCGTTCCACCCATCGCCTCCATGATCTCCTTCAGGTTTTTAAAGAAATCTATACTGTTTCCCCGAACGGCGTAGACAAGGCACTCCCTGAGATCGCTTTCGGGACGCTCACCAAGACTACGTTGAACCTCTTCAGCCATTTCAAACTCTGCTGCCTTAACCCCGAAGTAAGGGTCAGTATTGCCGGTCCGCGCCCTGACAAGACGGTTCAGCGGTGTGGCAACGGCAATAGAGGTCTTATCCCTGGAAAACTCGCGGTCAAGGAGCAGAAGCCCCTCTTCTATAACCTTCGCCCTTAAGTCCGTATCGTCAGTGGCTAATCCGGCAGACTGACGCAGCAGACCCTCCAGGCAGTAACGGCAATCATCGGCTGCTTTCATCTCTCTCTCCCACCATATTATACAGGACATATCTTCCTCTCGAAAGGTTCATTTAATACAGGATGCGGCCGGGAGAGCTTGACAGACAGAGAGCAGTGGACTAGCATTGCCCCATCGGTTTTTGTGTCTGATTACTTCTCGGGATTTCGTGCTTCGGATTTGGGACCAAACCAGGGTTCATTCCCTGCCATTAATGCGTCTTTTACAGCATCCAGACAAGGAGGTGGGGCATGTCGCAGGAAATAGGGCTCCTCTCGGTTTTCGACAGCGGCAGGCTGAAGGAACCGCCGTCATTCTGGCTGTCTCTTGTAAGGTGGCTGCTTCTTATTCCGCGCTTTGTTGTACTCGCTCTCCTCGGATTCGTATTTCTGGTTGCCGGAGTCCTGTCATACCTCGCCGTATTGTTCGCCGCCAAGTTCCCACAGTACAATTTCGACTGCGGTGCCAGGTTAATGCGCTGGACATGGCGTCTCGGATTTTACAGCCTGGAGGAATTCATTGATCGCAACTGGTCAAATATCGATTGGGGCTCACAGCTCGAACTCTACAAAACCCCCAAGCACGGCGGCAGGCGATTCCCCGCGGGAACATGGACCATCGACTTTATCGCGCGCGATACGGACACAAATGACTTAGTGGTAATCCAACTGAGGCGAGGAGAGACCAGCGATTCCACCGTGGGACAGCTCCTGCGCTACACCAGTTGGGTCAAGGAGAAGGTCGTTGCGGAAAATCAGAACGTCAGGGGAATAATAATCACCAAAAAGGCCGATGCTGCGCTGGAGTACGCTGTCAGGAACCTGGAATTTATCGAAGTAAGAACTTACGATATCGGCTTCCATCTGAAGCTCCAACCCACCGGGGCTTTAATTCCAGCAGAGCCTGCTGAGAAACAGGTGGTCGAAGCCAAGTAATACGTAAGCTCATCCCGCAGCTAACGTTATGTCAACAACATTCCGGGGTCGAGTGCATATCCCTGGGAGTCTTTATTTAGCAGGATGATGCGTTCGCCGTTGAAGACGGGGACGGCGTTATATGAGTCCAATCGAGAGGTAAAATCGAGGTCCGGCGCGAAACCGAGTGACTGCAAGAAACGGCCGTGCTCACTTGATGCGAGAATATCCAGACCCCGCCCTTCGTTGGCCTCTGCAAATCCGGCAGCAACCGTGGCGCTATCCGTCAAATCAGAGGTGATTCCAAACTCACGCAGTCCATTCACCGCCATCCTCACCATCAGGCCCGAGCAGAAGGTGTCCTCTGCCGATGGCTTGCCATATCTGCCGGAGCACAGGACTACTATTCCCGCAGCCTTACCTGTGGACGCAGCCTCCACTATCGCCGATGATGCGGCGGATATGTTTATAAGGGCAGCGATGTACACGGGGCGGCCGCACTCTGTATAAGCCCTTCGAATCGCGCCGGTTCCATTAGATGTGTAGAAGAATACGTCTTTGCCCCCGACAACCTTCGCATCGAGATATTCAAGAGGCGAGTTGCCCAGATCAAACCCGGGTATAAACTGACCCCTATCCTCCCCACCAAGGAGGCTCCGCTCTCGACCGAACGCGGCTGCGCCTCTTTTAGCCTCCTCGACATCCAGGCAAGGATGGAATGCAGCCGCCCCGCTCGCCAGCGCCGTGGTTATTGTACTCGTAGCCCTGAGCACATCGACAACGGCGCACAGGCTTCCCTCCAGGTCTCCCTCTTCAAGAAAGACAGGGGACGCAATCACATCTATCTTCATATTTTCTACGCCTTCGCCGGGAACCAGTATATCACAATGACAACCTGCCGGCGCGGGTCTCGAAGGTATCGGGCGAGATTGAAACCCTTGACACGCTATGGCTAGACGCATAGAATTCGAATGTACAGATAGCATCTTGGATGAATCATCGGAGACGGCACCTACTATAATGGAGGATGCAAATGTTTATGAGCGATGTAATGACCTGTAACGTCATTACCATACCTAGCAGTACGTCCCTTGCCGAGGCCAGAAGGATAATGGATGCGCATCATATGCGCCGCCTGCCCGTGGTAGACAAAGGAGCACTGGTCGGTATAGTTACACGCGATGCCCTCGACAGGGCCGGTCCATCACAGCTCACCAGCTTCAGCATTCACGACATAACCCGTCTATTGAACAAGGTTACAGTCAAGGAGGTTATGGGCAGAGACCTGGTAACAGTCAGCCCCGATGCCACTGTAGAGGAAGCGGTGACCGTAGCTCAGGAAAAGAAAGTAGGAGCCCTGCTCGTGGTTGACAACGACAGGCTCGTGGGCATAGCCACCACTAACGACTTCTTTTACAAAATGCTGAACCCGATTCTGGGGATAGGAAAGCCCGGCTCCCGGCTGGTGATCCGCAACTGCCAGGGAACCAAGGACATCGAGAAAATAGTCGCTGCTATCAACAAGCTCGGCCTGGATGTAATGACGATGTTCATGCTTCCCGTCCCGGAGCGTGAAGCAAATAGCTTCGTCGTCCATCTGAGTTCGGAAGACCCGACAAGCCTGATCGCCGAGCTGCAGCTTCTGGGGTTCACTGTCGAAAGAAGGGCTCGCTGATTTCTTCAAGATCATGGCTGAGGTAATCGAGGAGAAATTCAAGGAATGGACGGCGGGTAAAGATTCTGTCGAGGCACGTGTCAGTATCTTTAAAAAGATAAGAGACATACCCTACGCCGCAATCCCCGAGATCGCCGACTCTGAAAGATACATCGAAATGCTCAGCCTCGGTAAGGGCTCATGCACACCCAAGCATTTGCTTCTCTGCGATATGTATCACAGACTCGGAATACAGGTCTTATATGTCGTATATCCCTTCAGATGGGATGAGGTTGAAATCGAATACCCGCGCCGGCTTCTAAGTCTGGCCAGAGAACTTCCCACAAGTAATCACCTCGCCTGCATGGTAGACATCAACGGTAAGCTCGTTCTCGTTGACGCAACAATCGATCCAGCGCTGAAAAAATTGGGCCTCCCTGTGAACGAAGACTGGGACGGAACCAGCGATACGCTTCTAGCCATAGAGCCCTGTGGTGAAAGGCAGATATATCACCCCCTCGAGGCATCTCTTATGACAGCTCAACGCGACGAGAGAATGCTTGCTTTCTACAGCGAGCTCAATCACTGGTTGGAGGTAGTCAGGGAATCTTAGACGGCACCGGTCAAGCTCACAGAGCCGGAAGGATTCAATACTAAACTAGATAGACGCTGTCGTAGAAGCTCGCCGAGATTTCCTCGAAGTTCTCGCGGTAATATTTCAAGGCGTCGGGCAAATAGTCCACAATGTCCTGCGCCGTAATGCCGTCCTCCCCTTTATCGGCTGCCGCCAGGTCACCGGAGAGCCCGTGCATGAAAACGCCCGCCCTCGCAGCCTCTTCAACAGGCAGTCCCATACCATACATCGCTGCTATTGCACCGGTGAGCGCGTCCCCGCTTCCGGCCGTAGCCATCCCGGGGTTCCCGCTGGTATTGATGTAAACGGTCTCATCCGGGCAACCTATCAGCGAGTGGGCCCCTTTCAGCACGACGATTGCGTTCAACTCCCTGGCGGTCTTCTGAAGAACGTTTATCTTATCCCTGTTTACCTCGCTTACTTCCATCCTAGCGATACGGGACATCTCACCGCTGTGCGGCGTTAATATCGTCGGCGCTTTCCTTCCCCTGACAAGCTCTATCTCCGTAGCGATCGCGGTAAGGCCATCCCCGTCTATAATCAGTGGCACCTCGATCCGTTTCGTGAGTTCCCTTACCAGCTGCTGAGTCTCGGAGTTAAGCGATACGCCGGGGCCGAGGACGACAATGTCCACACTCCTGGAGGACTCCAGAAGCTCCTCCCTGCTTTTAAGAGCCAGACTGCCCGAATCCGTCTCCATCTGAGGTATAAAAACAATCTCGCTTCCCTTGCTCGCCAGGAACGGCGAGATTGATCTGGGCGCAGCGAGGTAAGAGAGACCTCCACCAGCCTTGAGAAAGGAAAGGGCAGAGAAGTAGGGCGCTCCCATGTAGCTTGAAGCGCCCGAGATGAAGAGAGCTTTACCATAGTTTCCCTTATGAGTGTCCCTGGTCCTTTCAGGAAGCTTAACGAGATCGCTCACACAGACTTTTATCGACTCCTCATCATAAAGAGAGGGGGGGAAAGAAATATACGAAACGTAGAGCTTGCCACATAATCCAAAACCCGGATAGAGCATATTCCCTACTTTGGGAAGGCCGTAGCTTATGGTGTAATCGCTCTTCACCGCCGTGCCCAGCACCTCGCCCGTATCGCCATTTACGCCGGAAGGTATATCAAGGCTGAATACCTTCTTATTGCTCTCATTTATTAACCCGATGGCCGCTCCATATACCCCCGATGGCTCCCTCACAAGCCCGGTACCGAATATGGCATCGACTATGGCGTCACAATTGGACACGGCATCACTCGCCTGCTCGACCGGCTCAAAATCACGAATCTCCACTGGCATTCGAGAGATAATGTCAAAATTGGTCTTCGCTGCGCTCTTCAGCTTTTTTTTATCTCCCAGCAGAAAGACCCTCACATCTCCACCCATGGAATGGAGCTTCCTCGCGACCACAAATCCATCGCCCCCGTTATTACCGGCGCCACAGAAAACGACAAATCTCTTCCCCTTTACCCCAAACTCCTTCAAGATGACAAAATACGAGGCCACGCCCGCATTCTCCATCAGAATCTTCTCGGCAATGCCGTACCCCTCGGTGGCCCTGCGGTCCAGGTTCCTCATCTCCTCAACGCGGCTTACCTTCATTTATCAATCCTCCGCCTTAGTTTAAACGCCACACTAAAACTGTTCCAGGCAAACGCCTTATAAATCAGCTCTACAGCCCTATCCTGTCAGCTACCTCCCGCATCCCCATAATCACATCCTCAACCAGTTCCCTCAACTCCACACCCAGCATGTCCGTCCCCTTCTCAATTATCGACCTGTTTACACCCGCGGCGAACGATTTGTCCTTCCACTTCTTCATCACCGACCTTGCCTCAAGGTCAGCTACACTCTTCGATGGCCGGATTATCGCCACCGCCGTAACGAGACCGGTTAACTCATCGACGGCATAAAGCGTCTTCTCCATATCAGTTCGGGGCTCAACATCGCTGCAAATGCCCCAGCCATGAGATACAATCGCCCGTATATACTCCTCAGGCCAGCCGCGCTCCTCCAGTATCTCACGCGACTTCATGCAGTGCTGCTCGGGGTAAAGTTCGTAGTCAAGGTCATGCACCAGCCCGACTATGCCCCACTTCTCCTCATCCTCTCCAAGCTTACGGGCCATGTAGCGCATTACACCCTCGACACAGTAAGCATGCTTCAACAGGCTGTCACTCTTGTTAAACTCTTTGAGAAGAGACAGCGCTTCATCATATGCAGGCGCATGTTCACCCATCTCAGTGCCTCTGTCGCCAATCAGCCGATGCAAAATTATATACCTTCGTGTTGTGAATAGCAAAGCTTGCTTATTTATTGACAACCGGACAGCATATGAATAGTATTGCTACTGCCACCCGACAGTGACACGCAGAGCGGAGGCCGTTAATACCTCTCCCTTGACGGCTTCGGCCGTGAGCTCAGCCGAACGGGAGAGGTCAGGTGAGGATGATAAGTAGGGGCGTTTCGCGAAACGCCCCTACTGAAACAGCTATTTGCGGGAGAAGCTGTCATGCTGATTACAGTCAGCACCACGAAAAATGAAAATATCTTATTAGAACAGCCGCCATTCAAGATGCCGTTCGTGGTGAGCCTGTCGAACCATGAACGGCCCTTCGACAGGCCTGCCATGAGTTTATCGAAGGGCTCCCTTCGACAGGCTCAGGGCGAACGGTCTAGACCCAATTTTCAAAGCAATGACAATGATACTAATCGAAATGACAGGCTGCCATCGTCGATTACGGGAACCGACAAGCCGCCAATCTTTCACAGGAGGCCACTTTGAAAGCGCTGGGCATCATGGGAAGCCCAAGGATAGGGAGCAATACAGATATACTGCTTAATGAGGCTCTCAGGGGCGCTGAGAGCCAGGGAGCGGAGACCGAGACAATTATAGTGGATAGACTCAATATATCCCCGTGCCGCGAATACTATGGCTGCCTCAGGGACGGCAACTGCGTTATACGCGATGATATGGACGATGTATATCCCAAGCTCCTCGAAGCGGACATCGTCGTAGTTGCATCGCCAATGTTCTTCTACAGCCTTTCCGCCCAGGTGAAGGCGCTCATCGACCGGTGCCAGGCTTTGTGGGCGAGAAAATACATCCTCAAACAGAGCCCGCCGGACTCTGAGAGAAAAGGCGCGTTCATCGCCGTGGGAGCTACCAAGGGCAAGCAGCTATTTGACGGGTCTATCCTGATAGTGAAATATTTCTTTCAAGCTATCGGAGTAACGTATGCCGATGAGCTGCTGGTACGGGGTGTTGATAAAAGGGGCGAGATTAAGGAGCACCCTGCTGCGCTGCCGGACGCTTTTGAACTGGGCAAACGGCTGGCCTTCAAATAGAGCCACCTGCTATTATTTTAACTGTCCACCGGCACTAGGGGTAAATCGTCCCGGAAGCGTTTGCGGCGAGCCAGTAGCCACACCCCGGCTCCATGTAATCGCCAAGCAGAACATGCTGACCCTGGCCGTCATACATGACCGTCCACTTACCCACAATAGCAGCCAGGTAATCGCTCGCCGTCCGCGGAGTACAGCTCTTGAAGCCTATCAGGTTCCACCCCTCATATACCGGGTACGTTGGCGGCACCTGCGGCGGCAGAGGTAACTCCACGCCCTCAACGACAAGGGTATCCGCAGCATTCATGTGTATCCAGTAGCCCTTCCCATCCTCCATCTCAAGCAGGTTGCCACCCCAAAACGGAGCCCACGATAACCACGTTGCGGTCCCGGCGTCGTAGTGCCATACGATTATTACGTTGGAGGAAACGTCGGCAAGCACGGTCTCGATATCCGTGTCGTCAGGTATCAGCGGCAGTGATATAAGGCTCCATCCCTCATCCAGAGGTACAGTCCCGCAGGGAGCAGGCGGTTCCGTCGATATCGTCAGGTCGTGAGCGCCCGCAGGAAGAAGTACCGTGTTGTTGACATCTTTCATATCCACCTGAACTCCGGTACCCGTCATCCAGAGCGGCACATCCTCGGGGACAGCTCCGGCATCCCAGACCAACTCTATATCCTCAGGGTTCGAAACCACGTGCAAAGACCACGCTATTGTATCGCCAGGGGCTCGATAGTCCCTGTCCAGTCGCGGGAAGAGCCCATCGCTTATGGAGAAGTAAGCATCAAACACCGTCGGGGGCTGCGGGTGAGGTATATCTATGCCGCTGTCAAAACCGCCCGTGGCAGCTTCATCCGTGCCAAAGAATAGATTGGGATTGCTGCCCTCGGCCGCAGTGTCCGCCATCATCGGCACCGACCACCCCGTGCCACCCGGAGATGGCGTCGGCGTAGGCGTGGGCATTGGCGTGGGCGACGGTGTCGGCATAGGGCTTGGCGATGGCTCAGGTGTCCCGCCCGGTGTAGGGCTGGGCGTCGGCGTCGGCACAGGCGTCCCGCTCGGTGTAGGGCTGGGCGTCGGGCCAGGAGACCATTCCACCCTATCGACCCATCCAGTGTCCTCGCCCAGGCTACGGGTGACGTCTTTAATATACTTCCACTCGAGGGAATGCGCCCCCGAACCATATATCGCAACTCCAACCTGTCTCCAGTCCTTGTTGCCGCTTATACTGGTGGTGGGAGAACCCGCGTCATCCAGGGTGAACTCCAGGAGGTCGTAGTTAGGCTCCGAGGAGACCTTCCACCAGAACGTGAATGTACCGGAACCGCTGACGCTCGTACGCAGCCACGTCTCCTGGTTATGGTTTATATCGCCGCTCTGCGCCGCGTCGCCGCCATAGTAGCAGACTTCCGTCTGCCCTAACCAGTCCGCGTCGCCCCCCGTGGTCCACTCAAGGTCGGTGTTGTCCAGTGCCCCCCCCAGCTCAGTTGAAGGCGGTGGCGGGGTAGGACTCGGCGACGGCGTCGGGGTCGGCACCTCCCCGAAGGTGATATCGATGGTCTGCCAGTAGAAGCTCCAGCGATCATAATAATAGAAATATTGGCAATCGTAGTCCATGTGCATATCGAGGCGGAAGAGGCCGTTGGGGCGATCTGCGGTCGTACCCCAGCTGTTCAGCATGAGCCAGTAGTCGTTCTCCGTCCCCTCTTCGTCATTATAGCCAATACACAGGACGCCATGACCGGCACCCTGCCCCTCTTCCCATGTATGACCGCAGGAGTAATCCGGGTTCCAGATGGCGCTTTCCGTATCGTAGTCCCAGAAATTGTCGAAGTTGGCCCAGTCGCTCCCGGTGGGCAAAAAATAGGAAAAGACTACCGCCTTGTTCTGGTGCAGAACATTCTTGATATTGCTGATGGCGGTTGCCTCATCTGCGAAATGAGTATCTATTGTCCCATCATTGATAGAGGTGATAGGATAGAAAGGCGTGGTGGATATAGTGCCGGCGGGCACGCTGGTAGGCTCGTCTTCGCAAAATAGGTGGTCGTCCTGCCAGTCCGCGTTGGTGTTGGACCAGGGGATTGCTTCCCCCGTGCCGGTGTAGAAATTGGCGAACTTCTCCAGATTGCCGCCGCAGCAGGCCCAGCTACTACCGCTCCCCCCGTTATAGTTGGAATTCAGGTACTGGATGGAGAGCCTGTCTTTGACGCCCTCCTGCACATCAAGGGCAATCTCCATGACGCCGGTGCTGGCCCAGGCCCAGCAGTTACCGCAGTGTCCCTGGTCGCGCTCGGACGGGGTGTACTCAAGGTGGTTCAGGAGATTGACGGAGCCGTTGGGGGACTGCGCAAGCTGGCGCGCGATCTCCTCGTCGATGTAAGCCCCGGGTGCCGCGTTATAGTCCTCTATCCAGGTCAGCAGATCCTCATTAGAGAACCTCATAACGCCGTGCCCGCTCTTTTCTTCACCCTCCCCTGACAGGCCACGCTCGCCCGCCCCGTCCGGGGATAAACCTGCAACGCTGCTGGCACCGGTGTCGGCGTCTGAGAAGGCCGCAGTCGAGGCGATGCCGTCAACCGCCGTGGGAAGCCCGATAACGACGGCCAGCACTATTACAACGAAAAGGAATAATACCGCGTGTGTCCTGCTGAGCTTGTGTTTCATCTCCCTGAACCCCCTGCAACCGTTCTACACATTAATAAACTAAAAAGAGTCTTCTCGTTACGGACTCGACATCGTCAGTGCGCAATCCTGAGTCGCCGCCACCATGTACCCCTTACCCGGCTCGATGTCCGTCGTATAGACAAAGCTCCTGCTGACCGGGTCCCACCAGTAGGCAAAGGCCTCGACGCTGCCATCGGGGTCATCGTCGGGATCGGCGATACCGGCGCCGTTAAATACAGAGCCTATCATGTCCCAGCCCGCCTCAATACCGGTAGCCCACGTAGTCACTGGTTCCCCGCTTATAACAATCGTCCTGTCCCCGGTGACCGCCACCATGTACCCCTTTTGCGGCTCGATCGTGGTTGGAACGGTGTAGCGCTTGTTTACCGGGTCCCAGGAATAGACCACCGCGACTCCGGGGAACACCGCCTCCACAGAATTGTCGGCGGGTATCAGCGGCACCGAGACCATGTTCCACCCCGCCTTCAAGGCTATCTCAATCTCATCCCCGGGCTCAGGAGTGGGCGTAGGTGTCAGGCTGGGCGTTGGCGTCGGGCTGGGTGTGGGTGTCGGCGTCGGCGTGGGCGTCGGGCTCGGCGTGGGCGCCGGGCTGGGCGTGGGCGTCGGACTGGGCGTGGGCGTAACGACTCCGGCAATGTACGTAGCTTCACAGGCCACACGGGCGGAGGTCACTGTGATTCGCATGTATCCGCCTTCACCCCAGTCATCACCCCAGCTGTTGCGCAAGATCCAGTAATCACCCTCTACCGCATCGTGTCCCCAGCCGACCAGGGACACGATATGATTTGTCTGAGTCATCCAACAGGGATATGAATCGCAGGTGGTCATCGAGTCGCTATATATGCCTTCGTTGTAATTTCTAAAGCCGTCGCTTGTCATCACTGCGACATCCACCACCCCGTAGGCCGTAATGGCTGTTTTTATCGCATCGACATCATTGCATGTTATCCTGTGCCATGAAGTGAAGACCGTTCTCGGGTCATCCCAGTGCGTGCACGATCCCGGGTCCCACGTCTGATAGGGAAAATCGGACTCGCTGCAAACCCCCTCATCGGTTAGTGCCGTAAGCTCCATGTAGTAATAATCCGAACCGGTACAACCGTAGAAGTGGGGGTTGTACTCAGGCAGTCCTCCCAGACACCACATGATAAAGGACTCCGAGAAGTCAGTGCAGCTCCCGTCAGTCAACCCGTTGGCGATGTTGTAGACCGATTCAGCGGCCGCGCAGGCACCGAATGCATAGCAGGAACCGCACGAGCCCTGGTTTCGAACAGGACCGATATAGCTGTGCCCCCCGATATCCCGCCAGTCAAACGCTGAAGGCAGGTCTTCCCTTTCGCTTATGTCTACCGTGCTGTAAGATTGCAGGTAATTATCTCGCGATTCTTCACCGGCTTTGCACGATATCGTCTCCATAAGGGGCTCACCATTACGCTGCATCAACTCAAGCACAGGCACCCTTGCTGCATCCGTACCATCTCTGGCCCTGGATACACATACGGCACATTCCGTGATATAGCTTCCCTGATCGACTACCTCCGTTTCGATGTCATAACCGTTTCTCGCGCAGTAGGAATACTCACCTCCGCACTCGCCCCTGAAGAAGTCCCAGGCATTGCACTCCGAACCATCGGGGAAAACACAGACACCGTATTGATTTCCTTCCCCGTCCTCTCTTATTTCATACAGATACCCCAGCTTCTGGCAGTAAAGTGCCGCCGGATTCCCGTAGCCTGTGCTTCCGCTTTCACACTCTGAAGGCGCTGGCTGTTTCAAGGCGGATTTAACTTCAGGGCAGCATTCTTTCAGCCCGTCCACGCCGGACAAGCCGGAAACGGCTTGATTCTCTGCAACCGGCAAAGCAGCCACAGATGACAGGCCGGTTACCAGCAAGAGCAGGACAAATGCGACAGCAAATACCCGGTAATGCAACCTATCCCCTTCTATTAATTACTTCTCATCATGTGTATATATCGGTCATCCACTAACCGGCGGTCTCAATAGCCCAACCTTCAAATCACAAAATATCGCCAACCGTAAGTATAAAACAGAAAGCAGCTTAATGGAAAGACTATCCTACTGCATTGAACCATACATCTTATGTGGTTTGCGCGTCGTTCAGATATCGATTCCAGAGTCATGGAACAGGTCGAAGTAAAAATCTCGCATCAGTGTAATGCTCGCCTTTGCGGGGCGAGCATTGAGGAGATTGAGCTTCACAATTAAATACATGGCTTTTATCGCAGCCGCGTATTATATAAAATGCGCTGCGGATGCTGTCAACGACGACCACGAATCCCGATTCAATACTCACACTAAATACCCGAGTATGCCCGACGAAGATGTGAGTGATAAAAAGTGCTCTTCGCGCAAATTGCCCGAAGAGCACATCAGGTGCACGTTTCCTTTATTATAAACAGTGAATACTATCGCTTGCGGTACTGGCGCGCCTTGCGTGCCCTCTTCAGCCCGTACTTCTTCCGCTCCTTAACACGGGCATCCCTGGTGAGCAGACCGTGACTGCGAAGAAGCGGCTTGAGGTTCTCATCCATTACAACCAGAGCACGGCTTATACCATGACGGATGGCTCCAGCCTGGGACGAGATACCGCCACCTTCTACCTTCACAATGGCATTGAACTTACCCTCGGTATCGGTAACCCTCAGCGGCTGGAGGATTTCGGACTGCCATCGCAGCAGGCCGTAAATATCCTCGAATGGCTTGCCATTTACTATAATCGCCCCGTTGCCCGCCATTAACCTCACCTGAGCCACTGCTGACTTCCTCCGCCCTGTACCGCGAAAATAGGCTTGCTCGCTCAACCTAACTCTCCTTTTCCGTCGTCTTCACCTGAGCCTTATGGGGATGCTCGGCCCCGGGATAGACCTTGAGCTTCTTTAACATCGCAGCACCCAGCCGATTGTGCGGCAACATCCCCTTTACTGCATGCTCGATCACTCTGGTGGGATGAGTCTCCATCATCCTTCCCAGACTGATGCTTTTCAGACCTCCGGGGTATCCAGAATGACGGTAATAGAACTTCTGGGCGAGCTTGTTGCCCGTCACCCTTACTTCGGCCGCATTTACAACTATAACATAGTCGCCAACATCAAGATGCGGAGAATAAATCGGCTTATGTTTGCCTTTAAGGAGTGATGCGACCTCCGACGCCAACCTGCCCAGCGTTTTCCCCGAGGCATCGATAACCCACCACTTCCGCTCGATATCAGAGGCTTTCGTGCTGTAGGTTCCCATCTAACTGCCCTTTATACTGAACTTGCCCTCAGGATAGTTAACCTTCATCAGACAGAGGCCGTAAGGCGGCGCTGCGGGTGCTGCCAGGCCGGGGGCCTTCGCCTGCATTATTTCCTCAAACTCCTCCCCCGTCAGCCTGCCCAAACCAACTCTAACCATGGCACCCACCGTGCAACGTACCTGCTTCCTCAAGAAAGAGTTGGCCACTATATCGAAAAGCACTGATTCCCCTTCTTTCGATACCTCTGCTTTGTAGACCTCGCGCACCGTCCTGCGGCTAGTCGGGCCAGTGAACGAGGCGAAATCATGGCCCCCTATCAGACACCGGCATACTTCGTTCATCGCATCAGTATCAAGAGTATGAGGCACGAAATAAGAATATCGCTGCATTAATGGAGAAGGCATAGGCCCGTTAAAGATTTGATAGCGATATTCCCGACTAATTGCGTCCCTCCTGGCATTAAAGCTGTTTTCTACCTCACTCGCAGCCTTGACTGCAATATCCGGCCTAAGATAGAAATTAAGAGCCCCGGTCAAAGCTTCAAGAGACAGCGTTGAGAAGCTGCTGAAGCTAACAACCTGCCCCCTGGCATGAACCCCCGTATCTGTACGTCCGGCACCAACGATTCGAATCCTTTCACCGGTCAGCTTCTCCAGAGCGCGCTCGATGTCCCCCTGAACCGTTGGCACACCAAGTTGAAACTGAAACCCCTTGTAATTAGTTCCCTCGTATTCTACGATCAGCGCCAATTTTCTTGATGGCAGCAACTCCATCTAAACCAGTTCCAGCTGCGCCATGGGAGCTGCGTCTCCCAACCTCGGCCCCAGCTTGACCAGTCTGGTGTAACCGCCTGGCCTCTCAGCGTACCTGGGGCCGATCTCGGTAAACACCTTGTCCACCACTTTCTTGTCCAGCACAAAGGAGAGTGCCTGGCGGCGAGTATGCAAAGTCCCCTGCTTACCCCAGGTGATCACCTTCTCCGCCAAAGGCCGCACTTCCTTAGCCTTAGCCTCAGTAGTAACGATCTTCTCATAGCGCAATAGGTCAGTTACCAAGTTCCTATATAGCGCCTTCCTATGGCCTGTTGACCTGGAAAGTCTGCGACCGGCTACCCTGTGTCTCATCTCTTCCTCACTGGATAATAGCTAACGTCGAACAAACTAGTCCTCCACCTCGTCTACTTCGTCAAAGTTCTCTTTGCCGCCAGCCTCCTCAGAGCCGGCCTCAACTTCGTCCGCAAGGGATTCTATCTCCTCTTCCGAGGGCAGCGGTTTTATATCGAGCACCTCAAGCCGCTCTTTTACCTCGTCCAATGATTTCTGTCCGAAGCTTCTGAGTCCGAGCAAATCAGCATCGCTCTTCTCCAGAAGCTCACCGACTTTAGTTATACCGCTTCGACGCAAGGAGTTAAACGTGCGCGCTGAAAGACCAAGTTGCTCCAATGGCATCTCGTATTGCTCTGGAGGGACAGCCGGTATAGGTAGCTTCTCTCCCTCTACCGGGGCCTTACCCAAATCGTAGAACAGGGCAAAATGATTGACCAGAATCTCAGCACTCTGTGACACTGCTTCGCTCGGTAAGGTGGTGCCATCGGTCCATACTTCAAGGATCAGCCGATCATAGTTGCTTACCTGGCCAACGCGGGTTTTCTCTATACTGTAATTCACGCGGCGCACCGGCGTATAAATAGCATCCACAGGAATAACGCCGAGCGGCAAACCATCCCCACGACCGGCGGGTACATATCCCTTACCCTGTTCAACGTAGAACACAACGTCCAGAAAAGCATCCGGCGAATCAAGCGTAGCCAGATGTAACTCAGGGTTAACCACCTCGAAATCAGCAGATGGTTTAATATCGCCAGCACAAACTGTACCTTCACCCTTGACCTCGAGAAATAATCTGCCCGATCTCTCGGAAAAGGCCTTGAGCCGCAGTTCCTTAACATTGAGCAGAAATTCTATGACGTCTTCCTTTACATGAGAAATAGTGGTGAACTCATGCTGCACTCCCTCGATCTTCACCGCAGTTACCGCTGCCCCGCGAAGTGAACTCAGGAGCACACGGCGCAGACTATTGCCCACTGTGACCCCGAAGCCGGGTTCCAAGGGCTCAATAATAAATTTCCCGTAATTCTCAGAGATGTCTTCGCACTCTATCTTGGGAACCACGTCCTCCAGCAACACGCTACCTCCTCAAAAAAAATGCCTGAAAGTCTATCTTGAATAAAATGCTACGATGAGCCGCTCATCAATGGCAGTCTCGATATCGCTACGCGATGGAGCCGAAATTACCTGTCCCGAGAGGTTGTCCTGATTCAAACTCAACCAGCTCGGGATTAATTTACTCTCTATTTCCTGAGCTGCCACCTTATATAGAACGGTTTTAGTACTTCCTTCCTTCCAGGTGATAACATCCATCTCCTTAACCTGGCAAGACGGTATATTAGTCACTCGCCCATTAACGGTTATATGTCCGTGCTGCACCAGTTGCCTCGCCTGGCGGCGTGATTCCGCAAAGCCCAATCGGTAAACTACGTTATCCAGCCTCATCTCCAATATCTGTAAAAGGTTCTCTCCGCTTTGCCCGGGACGCCGCTCGGCTTCAGCATAATGCTTTCGAAACTGGCGTTCAAGCACGCCGTAAATATGACGCGCTTTTTGCTTCTCCCTTAGCAGGAGGCTATACTCGGAAACCTTGCGACGAGCGCTCCCGTGCTGCCCCGGAGGGGTATGCTTCTGCATTACCGAGCACTTAGGCGTGAAGCATCTAGCGCCCTTCAGCATCAGCTTCTCACCATGACGCCGACAAACACGACAAGCCGGCCCCGTGTAACGGGCCATTTTAAACCTCCTTTAAATCCGTCGCCTCTTCGGGGGACGACAGCCGTTGTGCGGTATAGGTGTCACATCTCTGATGCTGGTAATATCGAGACCTGCAGCCTGAAGCGAACGAATCGCAGCCTCCCGCCCACTTCCGGGACCTCTAACATAGACATCGATCTGTCGCAGCCCGTGGTCCATCCCTCTCTTGGCCGTAGCTTCTGCCGCCCTTTGTGCAGCATAGGCAGTACCTTTGCGTGACCCCTTAAATCCGGCAGTGCCCGAACTGCCCCACGCTATGACATTGCCCTGGGGATCAGTAAGGGTGATTATCGTATTGTTAAAGGTGAACTGGATATAAGCGCACCCCCGCGGAATCGCTTTCCTCTCACGTCTTTTGAGCCTGGTCGGCTTCTTCCTAGCCATCGATCACCTCCACTTACTTCTTGGTCATGCCACGGCGCCTGCCTCTGCCAGCTACCGTCTTACGGGAACCGCGTTTGGTGCGAGCATTCGTCTTGGTACGCTGGCCACGAACCGGCAGTCCCCGACGATGTCTAAAGCCACGATAGGACCCAATATCGATAAACCGTTTGATGTTGAAATTAATTTCTTTCCTGAGGTCACCTTCTACTCTATACCCCTTGTCGATGGCCTCGCGTATGCGGTTTACCTCTTCATCCGTAAGATCCTTGACCTTGACATCGGGGCTTATTCCCGTTTGCTCCAGTATCCTTCTACTCGAGTTAGGGCCAATGCCAAAGATATAGCACAACGATACTTCCACCCTCTTATCCTTGGGTATATCGACACCAGCAATACGCGCCATTACCCCTCCTAAGTAAGACTAGCCCTGTCTTTGCCTATGTCTGGGATTTGAGCAAATAACCCTGATTACGCCTTTACGTTTAACAATCTTGCATTTTTCACAGCGAACTTTGACCGAAGCCCTCACCTTCATCTCACACACCCTTTAGTCTTCTCAGGTTATCATTTAAAACGATAGGTAATCCTTCCTCGTGACAGATCATACGGCGAGAGTTCCACCAGAACCTTGTCGCCGCGTAGAATCCTTATGAAATGCAGCCTCATCTTTCCCGAAGCGTGCGCCAGCACCTGGTGCCCATTGGCCAGTTCCACACGAAACATCGCGTTGGGCAAAGGCTCAACTACCGTACCCTCAACTTCAATAGCTTCCTTTTTCGACACTGCTTCCAGACCATCCCTAAAGTCGAGTCAGTATCTCGGGACCACTCTCACCAATCGCAATTGTATTCTCGAAGTGGGCCGAAAGCTTACCATCAGCGGTAACAACCGTCCACCTATCTTCAGCCACCCTGGTGCGCCACTCTCCAGCATTGAGCATGGGCTCCAGAGCCATAGTCATGCCTTTCTGAAGCACAGGTCCTTCTCCGGGGACACCAAAATTAGGAACTTGAGGGTCTTCGTGCAGTTCCCGACCAATGCCATGACCTACATACTCTCTTACTACAGAGAAGCCTCTGGCCTCAGCATATGACTGGATCGCCGCCGATACGTCTCCCAACCTGGTACCAATTTTAGCAACAGCTATCCCCGCCTCTAATGCGCCCCTTGTAGCATCGATTATCCTCTGAGCCTCGGAGCTTATCCTCCCGACCCCTACCGTTACAGCAGCATCACCATGAAAACTATTCAACAAAGCCCCGAAATCCAATGAAATTATTTCGCCCTCGTTAAGCATTCGCTTTCCCGGTATACCATGCACCACTTCTTCATTCACCGATGTGCAGAGCGACGCCGGGAAACCGCGATATCCTTTAAATGAGGCCTCAGCCCCCCATTTTTTCAGTTCACTGACGGCGATATCATCCAGCTCCGCAGTAGTTATCCCCGGCCTTACCCTCTTGGCCACCTCATCAAGCACAGCCGCCACTACCCGACCTGCATCCCGCATGTAAGCGATTTCCCGTGGCGACTTCAATATTATGCCCATCTCATGTCTGACCTGAGTCATCTCGCAATCCTTGCACCGATAGCATCAATCAGACCTTCGCCGACCTCCTCGACCGACTTATCACCATCGATCTCTACCAACTTCCCCGCTCCCGAATAGTACTCTATAAGAGGCACAGTCTGGGTAAAATAGACGTCGAGCCGCTTCCTCGCCGTCTCTTCAGTGTCATCGGGACGCTGATAAAGCTCACCACCACAATGATCACATTTGCCCGATACTTTCGGCTGCATCTCAACAGTGTTATAAGGCGCCTGGCAGTTTCGGCAAATCCAGCGCCCGCTCAGGCGCTTCAGAAGCTCCTCATTAGAGACCTTAATATATAATACCAGATCAATGCCTTTACCCTGCTCTGCCAGCTCCCTATCCAACGCCTTTGCCTGCTCCAGAGTTCTGGGGAAACCGTCTAACAGAACACCCCTGGCACAATCAGGGTCCGCGATCCTGCCAAGAATCATTTTCACAGTCACCTCGTCGGGAACAAGCAAACCCTTTTCCATATAGGACTTGGCGATTTTCCCCAACTCGCTGCCGCTGTTTTGCTCCTGTCGGAAAAGATCGCCGGAGGCGATATGCGCCAGCCCCAGCCTCCGAGAAATCAGGACCGCCTGAGTTCCTTTACCCGCCCCCGGGGCTCCCAAAAGAATAACGTGCAATTGCTTCACACTGCTCATTTAATAAAACCTTCATATTGCCGCATCAGAAGCTGTGCCTCAATCTGCCTCATGGTATCCAATACTACGCCCACGACGAGCAGCAGACCAGCAGCGGAGATAAGCATAAGGTTGGTACTTGCAGCACCGCCGACCAGCCACCGCGATAACAGAGGACACACCGCCACAGTGGCCAGGAATAACGCACCGCCCCAGGTGATGCGAACGACTACCTTATTCAGATATTCAGCAGTGGGACGTCCGGGCCGTATGCCCGGGATAAATCCTCCCTGTCTCTGCAAGGTATCGGCCAGGTTCTGCTGCTGGAAAATCACCATAGTATAGAAGAAAGTGAACCCGACGACAAGGAAAAATAGAAGCACCCAGTAGATATACCCGTCCACACCCAGCAGGTCTTGAATATATGTGGACCCGACGTAGCTGGCTATTACTGATGGAAACATCAGAATCGCATAGGCAAAGATCAGCGGAATCATCCCCGCTGAGTTAACCCTCATGGGGATATGGGTCCCCCCTGATTGCCGATACATCTTGCCGCCGCGGAACAGGCTTCGCGAATACTGGACGGGGATCCGGCGCACCGCCTCATTAACAAACACTATGAAGAAAGCGATCGCCACCAGAAGGATAATCAACGTAAGCAAGCCGCTAGTACCGGCTTGCAGGAAACTCCGCCCGATATTCGCTGGCAGTCCAGCGACAATGCCTCCGAATATTATGATAGATATGCCATTGCCAATTCCGTTCTCGGTTATACGCTCACCCAGCCATACGAGGAAAACCGTGCCTGCCGTTAATGATAAAAGCATGGCCGCTGTGGGTAGTAACGCATCACCCGTTAGCCCAACTCTTACTCCCTCCTGGAAAACGCCCTGGCTCTGGAAATAAATTAACTGCCCGTAGCCCTGGAGCAACGCCATTGGCACCATCAGCCAGTGGGTATACTGGTTAATCTTCCTTCGCCCCTCCTCACCCTCTCGAGAGAGCGCATGCAGTCGGGGTATGACCGGAACTAAGAGCTGCATGATAATCGTAGCGGTAATATAGGGATAAACGCCCATCGCAGCAATGCTCAAGTACCTCATCGCCCCACCGCTGAAAAGGTCAAGCATACCCAGGAGCGCATTTGACTCGAATAAGGCCGCAAGCTCGACGCGGTCAACGCCAGGAACAGGGACATGGGCCACGAAGCGAAAGATGACCAGCATGGCGAGGGTGAAAAGCAGCTTTCGCCTCAAGTCAGGGAGCCTGAAGGCATCTATTGTGGCTTGAAGTAACTTTGGCTTTTGACTAGTCTGTGCTTGTCGCATCTGCCCCGCTATCCCCTAAATCTCCTCCGCTTTACCACCAGAGGCTTCTATCTTCTGCTTAGCGGTCTGACTGAACTTATTAGCTTTTACTACGAGGGGACGTTGAAGTTCGCCATCGCCGAGGACCTTGATCGGTTTCTTAAGCGAAGGCACCAGTCCAGCATCAAGAAGGCTCTGTGGTGTAACTTCGGCGCCTTCTTCAAAGATTCTCAGCCGCCGCAGATTCACTAATGTATAATCAGTCTTGAAAATATTGGTGAAGCCGCGTGTAGAAGGCAAGCGCTTAACCAGGGGGGTCTGACCACCTTCAAACCTTAGCCCCACGCCCCCACCGGAGCGCGACTTCTGTCCCTTGCAACCCCGGCATGAATAAGTGCCATGCCCGCTGCCATCGCCCCGACCGACCCGCTTTCTACCACGTTTTGACCCCACCTTTGGGCCCAGATCGTGTTGCTTCATCTATTACTCCTCAGCGACCTCTTCCACAAGTACCAAGTGCTTCACCTTGTTAAGCATGCCACGGATCGCCATAGAGTCGTTATGGACGATGGTCTGGTTTAGTGAACGAAATCCCAAGGCCCTAAGGGTCATCCGCTGCCCCTTGTTATAGCCAACGGAGCTCTTCTTCCAGGTAATACGCAGTTTAGCCACTATGCTCCTCACCACCTGCAACCATCGCCTTTCTCCTTGCCACCTCTTGCTTCGGATCCTTTAGTTGTCCCAGGGCCAGCATAGTAGCTCTGACTATATTTATCGGGTTGGAACTGCCCATCGATTTTGTCACTATATCCTTGATACCCGCAGCCTCAACGGTAGCTCTCACGCCACCACCGGCAATGACTCCGGTACCTGGTGCCGCTGGTTTCAACATCACCTTAGCCCCTCCAAACTTGCTCACTATTTTATAAGGGATAGTATCTCCTACCATTGGCACCTCGATTAGATTCCTCCTGGCAATGGCGCCGCCCTTGCGTATCGCTGCCGGCACCTCTCTAGCCTTGCCTAAACCAGCTCCAACGTGCCCCTCGCCATCACCAACCACCACCAGTGCGCTGAAGCTGAAACGACGTCCTCTTTTTACAACCTTTGCCACCCGATTAACGTTAATCAGTTTCTCATTCAGGTTTAAATCCCTGGCGTCTATCCTCTCCATCTGTTCCATAATCCTAAAACCTTAATCCCGACTCGCGGGCCCCGTCAGCTAAAGCCTTCATCCGGCCATGATACTTGTATCCCCCGCGGTCGAAGACGACCTGTTCTATTTGCCTGTTCTGGGCCCGCTTGGCAACCAAGTTACCTACCAATGCCGCCTGCTCCGTCTTGGTTTTATCCTCTAAATCTTTTTTTATCTCCGCGTCCAATGTTGACGCATAGACAAGTGTCCTCCCCGTACTATCATCTATCACCTGAGCATAAATATTATTAAGGCTGCGAAAAACACTAAGCCGAGGGCGGTCAGAGGTACCGTTTATCTTACTCCTCACCCGCACATGTCGTCTCTTTCGCGCTTCTCGCCTATCATGAGCCATGTTTTCTATTTCCTTCTGCCCAGCTTACCCGCTTTTCCTGCCTTGCGTCGAATACGTTCGCCCGCATATCTGATCCCCTTCCCCAAATAAGGGTCAGGAGGGCGAACCGCTCGAATTCTGGCTGCAAATTCCCCCACCATATCTTTCTCTATTCCCAGGACACCGATCTGATTTGGAGCATCACTAATAACTTCTATGCCCTCAGGAGGAGTGATCTCCACAGGCTTAGAATACCCCACCTGAATTATAAGACTGTCCCCAGACTTCTGGGCCCGGTAACCTACCCCATGTAGTTCAAGGTTCTTCCTGAACCCCTGGCTCACTCCCTCAACCATATTTGCCAGTATGCTCCTGGTAAAACCATGTAATGAACGATGCATCCGGTTATCCGTCGGCCTCGACACAATGAGGACTCCGTCTTCCAATGAAATACCAATATCCTGATGGAAGGAACGGTGAAGCTCGCCTTTGGGCCCCTTTATCCTGACCTCAACGCCCTCAATATCCACTTCTACCCCGGGAGGTACAGGAATCGGTTTATTTCCTACCCTTGACATTACTATTTCTCGCCTGTCCTACCACACATAACACAGCACCTCACCGCCTAAGCCCTTCTTCCACGCCTGCTGTCCGGTAAGAACCCCTTGAGAAGTTGATACTATGGACACCCCAAGCCCTCCGTAGACCCTGGGAATCTCGCCCTTCTTACAATATATTCTCAGGCTGGGTTTGCTCACACGCTGCAGCCCGTTCAACATAGGTTGCTTTTTGCCTGTGTAGCAAAGGTGAATCTTAATAACCCTCTGCGGGGTATTACTCTTTAGCACCTCATAGTCCTTAATGAAACCTTCCTCCTTCAGCACCTTGGCAATCGATATCTTGACCCTGGAGGCAGGGACAAGAACGAACTCATGCCGAGCAATAACAGCATTGCGTATTCGAGTTAACATATCAGCTATCGGATCGCTGAGATTCATATCAATCCCTCAAGAATAGATCACCAACTTGATTTCCTGACCCCGGGAAGTAAACCCTCAAGAGCCATCTTCCTGAAGCAAATTCGACATAATCCGGCCTGACGGATGTAGGCGCGAGGGCGGCCACACAGCTTACAGCGATTACGGTGCCGCACCGAATACTTTGGAGTACGCTTTGACTTTGCGATTTTAGATACTTTCGCCATCTCTTCTTCCAACCTATTGCCGACTAAAAGGCACTCCCATCAATTCTAGAAGCCTCCTGCCTTCCTCATCAGTGTGTGCAGTAGTGATAACAGAAACCTGGAACCCACGAATCTTGTCTACCTTGTCGTAGTCGATCTCAGGGAAGATAAGCTGCTCCTTTATGCCAAGGGTATAATTACCTCCACCGTCGAAGGCTTTCCGCGGTACGCCTTGAAAGTCGCGCATGCGGGGCAAGGCAGCGTTCACCAGTCGGTCGAAAAACTCATACATGCGCTCCCCGCGGAGAGTAACCATCACTCCGATGGCCATACCAGCCCGCAACTTAAATGATGCGATTGGCCTCTTAGCGCGAGTGATCACCGGGTGCTGCCCGGTAATCAATGCAATATCATTTGCAGCTCCTTCCAGAGCCCTTTGATTTTGAATAGCCTCACCCAAGCTGACGTTAAGCACAATTTTTTCTAACCGAGGTACCTGCATCGGATTCTTATACCCCTGCTCTTTCATCATCGCGGGCACGATCTCACGTCTATATATCTCTCTAAGCCTAGACACTAATCAATAACCTCGCCACATTCCTTACATACACGGACTTTGCTCTTGTCCTCCAAGACACGAACTCCAACGCGAGCAGGTTTATGGCACTTACTGCATACCAGCATCACTTTAGATACATGTATCAGTGCCTCGCGCTCAATGATGCCCGCCTGTTTGATATTAGCCCGGGGTTTCATATGGCGCTTTTCCATATTAACCCCTTCCACAATAATCCGATTCTCCCGCGGAATGCAACTATGCACCTTGCCCTTTTTACCACGATCATCGCCCCTTATCACCAGCACTTCATCATTCTTGCGAATGTTCATCACAGCACCTCAGGAGCCAGAGAAATGATCTTCATGAAATTCTTGTCCCTGAGTTCACGAGCTACAGGGCCAAAGATGCGACTTCCTTTAGGATTGCCTCTCTCGTCAAGAACAACTGCCGCATTTTCATCAAACCTGATATATGTACCATCTGGCCGCCCGTATGTCTTGGCAGTACGGACAACAACAGCGCGGACGACATCACCCTTCTTCACCACCGCTCCCGGAGTTGCCTCCTTCACCGACGCTACGATAATATCACCCACCCCGGCATATCTCCTCCTTGTGCCCCCAAGCACATTGATACACATGATCCTCTTGGCGCCAGAGTTATCCGCTACCTTGAGCCTGCTTTGCGGCTGGATCATCGCTTACTCAATCTCCTCCGGCTTTACCTCAACCATCTCCGCCTTGGTCAAGACCTCAGCCACTCGCCACCTCTTATCCTTAGATAAAGGTCGCGTCTCGACTATCCTCACCAGATCACCGATACCACAAGCGTTATCCTCGTCATGAGCTTTAAAATTAGCCTTGTATCTGATAACCTTCTTATATTGAGGATGCTTACGCCGAGTCTCCACTTCCACCACAACCGTCTTATCCATTCTATTGCTCAGCACCCGACCGTAGCGAATCTTCTTCTTTTCCATAGCTATCCCTTACCAAGCTCCCGTTCCCGCATCACTGTCTTAATCCTGGCAATCTTCTTCTTCGCCTTATGGATCTCACTATAATTTGCCAACTGCCTGGTTGAGAGCCGAAACCGAAGATTAAACAACTCTTGATGAGCGTCTTCAAGTTGCTTTGACAGCTCCTTAGGCTTAAGTTCTCTGATTCTATCAATCCTCACCAGTGTCACCATCTACGAAGATACTTCAGCCAATGTCTCTCTACCGACGAACTTGGTGTGTATCGGGAGCTTATGCGATGCCAAACGCATAGCTTCCCGAGCGATGTCCTCCCTGACTCCAGATATCTCGAACAGCATCCTTCCCCGCTTGACCACTGCCACCCAATGATCGAGAGACCCCTTGCCGCTGCCCATCCTTGTCTCCGCTGGCTTCGAAGTTACAGGCTTATCAGGGAAAATTCGAATCCAAACCTTGCCTCCCCTTCGAACACTGTGAACAATTGCACGCCGCGCAGCCTCTATCTGGCGGCTAGTAATCCAGGCCGACTCCTGCGCCTGGAGCCCGAAGTCACCAAAGACCACGCTGTTGCTCACCTGTGCCTTGCCCCTGCGGTGGCCTCTATGGGCTTTTCGATATCGTACGCGCTTTGGCTGCAGCATCACTCTATTCCTGTGCCAGACTCCTCACTTGACTCGAAGATTCCCTTCTCCTCCCCCTCCACTACCTCTTCCTCCACCAACTTGGCTTCAGGAAGAATATCCCCCTTATATATCCACACTTTAACCCCGATAAGCCCCATAGCAGTAAGGGACTCAGCAAAACCGTAGTCTATATCTGCCCTCAACGTGTGCAGCGGAACACTACCTTCATGTCCGACCTCATGACGGGCGATCTCCGCCCCACCAAGCCTTCCCGAGCACTTTATCTTGACACCCTTAGCTCCCCGAAGCATGGTCCTGGAAATAGACTGCTTGATCGCTCTGCGGTAAGATACCCGTCTCCTGAGCTGTTCAGCAATGTTCTGGGCAACCAGCGTTGCATCGAGTTCAGGCTCCCTTATTTCCTGAACATTGAGTCGCACTTTCTTGCCCGTATGATTCTCTAAAAGCAGCCTCAACTCATCTACCCTCTGCCCACCACGGCCAATAACAACGCCAGGCCTCGCAGTATGAACGGTCACCGTAACCTCATTCGCTTTGCGCTCGATTTCAACCTGAGAAACGCCAGCCTCTTTGTAGTTGGAAAGGACAATATGGCGAATATCTATATCCTCGTGCACCAGTTGAGCGTAATGCTTCTCATCGTACCAGCGGGCACGCCAGTCCCGGATTATTCCTATCCTGAAGCCGTAAGGGTGAACCTTATGTCCCAATCAGTCCTCCTCTACAATAACGGTAATATGGCTAAAGCGACGGCAAAAAGGACTTACCCTTCCGCGAGCGCTGGCACGGAATCTCTTCAGGGTTTGCCCTTTGTCGGCATACGTTTTAACGATCCTCAACTGCGCTGGTGACATCTGGAAATTGTTCTCGGCATTTGCAATCGCCGATTTGACCACCTTGGTGACAGTTCTGGCTGCCGGCGTAGGTAAGAAGCTTAGTATAATCAAGGCTTCATCCACCTTTTTGCCTCGCACCGTATCCAGCACTAAGCGTACCTTTCGCGGCGATACCCTTGCCTGCCTTGTGCTTGCCACTACTTCCACTTCGTAGATCCTCGTTTAGCAGAGTCTATCTCTTGCCGGTCGGAGACTTCCTCACCCGTGTTACCCTCTCCGACTTAGCAGAATGCCCTCTATAGGTCCTGGTGGGAGCAAATTCCCCCAGCTTATGGCCCACCATGTTCTCAGTAATGAAGATGGGAACGTGTCTCCTGCCATCGTGCACCCCTATAGTGAGACCGAGCATCTCTGGAACAATGGTCGATGCCCGTGACCAAGTCTTTATCACTGCTTTTAACTCGGTCCGGTTGAGCATCTCCACTTTCTTGAGCAACTTGGCATCAACGAAAGGGCCCTTCTTGGTCGACCTCGACACTACTTCTAACCTCCTAGATGGTTATCTCCTTCGCCTTAAGATCAGCCTGTTGCTGCTCTTATTGCGCCTAGTCCTATAACCCAGCGCCGGCTTGCCCCACGGAGTCTTCGGTCCCGGATGTCCGATGGGCGACCGTCCTTCGCCACCACCGTGCGGATGGTCACGGGGACTCATTGCTGAACCCCGCACTTCAGGCCGCCATCCCATAAGCCTCCTGCGTCCCGCTTTGCCCAGACTGATATTACTGTGGTCGATATTACCTACCTGCCCCACGGTTGCAAGGCATTCCCCGTCAACCCTACGAAGTTCCCCCGAAGGCAACCTCACCAGAGTATAACCAGCCTCCTTAGCCATAACCTGAGCGGATGCGCCGGCGCTACGCACCATCTGCCCACCCCGGCCCCGGTAAAGCTCAATATTGTGGACTGCGGTGCCCAGCGGAATCAACTTCAATGGCAAGGCGTTGCCAGGCTTCACTTCCGCACCCTTTCCCGAAGAGATAGTGGCGCCCACCTTGAGGCCGAGAGGAGCTAAAATGTAACGTTTCTCTCCATCGGCATAATAAATCAGAGCGATATTCGCCGAGCGATTGGGGTCGTACTCAATGGAGGCCACTTTGCCTGGAATACCAAACTTGTCCCGTTTAAAGTCAATAATTCTAAGCCGTCGTTTAGCCCCACCGCCACGATGGCGTACTGTAATCCTCCCCTGATTGCTCCTGCCTGCTTTCTTCTTCAAAGGTAAAAGCAGAGATTTCTCCGGCTTCCTCTTTGTAATTTCGGAGAAATCGGCGCCGACCATGCCCCTCCGCCCTGGGGAGGTAGGGTTATATATCCTAAGTGCCAATGTTGTTCTCCACCAGATAAATTTTATACATCTTCGTCATTACACGCCTTCAAAGAACTCGATCTTATTCCCCGGCTCCAGGGTAACTACCGCCTTCTTCCAGGAGGGGGTCATCCCTCGCTGCCGGCCGGCCCGTCGCATCTTACCCGGTACGTGTATCACGTTCACCGATACTACCTTAACCTTAAACGCCTTCTCCACCGCTTGCTTAATCTGAGGCTTATTAGCTTCTCGGGCCACTTCAAAGGTGTACTTGCTCTGCTCAGTAAGCATCGTGTTCTTCTCAGTGATCACCGGACGACGTAATACATCGTAGCTATGCATCATCTTCACCTAGGAAACTTGAGCCTCGGCGGCAATTTCTTTCCTGCCCCAAACAGCCTCGACTCGATGTACTGCATCCACAGTTATAAGCAACACTTTATGCGAAAGTAAATCAACAACGTTCAACATACTCGCGGGCAGCGTCTTCGTTTTATCAATATTGCGGGCAGACTTGACCACGTTTATATCCGGTTCACCGGTAACAAGCAGAGCCGAAGAATCGACATCTAATGCTTTCAAAATGCCCACCATCTGCTTAGTCGCAGGCTGTTCCAGACCAAATGAATCAATCACCTTAAGCTCACCATCCGCTACCTTGGCTGAAAGGACGCACCTCAGTGCCAGACGTCTCATCTTCTTCGGCATTGCCTGCCGATAACTTCTCGGATGAGGGCCAAAAGCCAGCCCGCCGCCGCGACGTGTCGGTGATCTCCTGCTGCCGGCACGTGCAAACCCTGTGTGCTTCTGGCGAAATAGCTTGCGGCTGCTTCCCGTTACCTCGCTCCGGGTCTTGGTCCCAACAGTGCCCAGATGAGAGTTCGCCCTCTGTCTCACCAGCGCCTGGTGTACTACCGCCTCATTCGCTGGTATGCCGAAGACATACTCATCGAGTTCAATCTGGTCGATTACCTTGCCCTCAGTATTGTATACAGAAACCTGCAAAATTCCCCCAACCTCTAACCACGCACCTTAGATTTTCTTATCTCTAACAGCCCATTCCTGGCCCCAGGCACCGCTCCTTTGACTAAAAGCAGGTTACGATCTGGATCCGATTTAACCACCTTCACTCGCTTCACCGTAACCCTTTGGTTCCCCATATGCCCAGCCATCCTCTGCCCTTTGAGCACCCGTCCCGGGTCGGTGCCAGCCCCAACAGAACCAGGAGCACGATGTCGGTCCGACTGACCGTGGGTCTTGGGACCGCCGGAAAAGTGGTGCCGCTTTATCCCACCGGCAAATCCCCGCCCTTTTGATATCCCGCTGACATCCACAACATCACCAGGCTGGAATAAGCTGACATCTACTCGATGCCCCAGCTCTATATCAGAAACATCCTCGACTCCAAACTCTCTCAAATGCTTGAATGAATCCAGCTTCCCCAGATGACCCCGCTCGGGGGAATTGAGCCGCTTCGCTTCGCTAAAACCAAGCTGAACTGCGCTATAGCCCTCTTTAGCCTCAGTCTTGATTTGCGTTACAGCACAGGGGCCGGCTTCAATGGCAGTCACAGCTTCGACAGTGCCACCTTCAGTAAACACCTGCGTCATGCCTATTTTGCGACCGATAAGTCCACTAATCATCTAATACAACCCGATTAAAGCTTTATCTCGATATCCACGCCCGCAGGGAGATTCAACGTTGTCAGGGCATCGATGGTCTTGGTAGTAGGATCCACGATATCAATCAGCCTCTTATGAGTCCTGATCTCAAACTGCTCACGGGAATCCTTATCCACATGCGGAGAGCGTATAACACAGAATTTTTTTATGTGAGTGGGAAGCGGCACAGGTCCTACCACCGCCGCCCCTGTTCGCTCCGCTGCCTCCACAATCTGCACTGCGGATTGATCCAGAATTCGGTGATCAAATGCTTTTAGCTTGATGCGTATCTTCTGTTTCGGCATCTAGACCCTCATTCTGGCGAGTATCCCCCCCGCCTGCTCCTTGGGAACTTGCTGATAACGATTAAACTCCATAGAATATGTTGCCCTTCCCTGGCTTATTGATCTCAGGTCAGTCGCATAGCCAAAGCTCTCAGCCAACGGCAGATAGCAGCGGACTATATGCGTCCAGGCCCGCAACTCGACAGCCTCAACCCTAGCCCTCCTGGAATTGAGGTCGCCGATTATATCCCCCAAGAACTCTTTAGGCGTTGCCACCTCAAGCTTCATTATCGGCTCAAGGAGTACGGGTTTGGCTCTCCTAACCCCCTCCCTGAAACCTATCGCACCTGCCATTTTGAAGGCCACATCTGAAGAGTCAACCTGATGATAACTTCCGTCGAAAGCAATGACTCGTACATCAATTACCGGGTATCCCGCAAGCACACCGCTTTCCATTGCCTCTTTTACACCCTGCTCCACAGCAGGAATATACTGCCTAGGTATCACCCCACCCGGGATTCTATTAACAAACTCGAACCCACCGCCTTGTTCCATGGGTTCGAGTTCAAGCCATACGTGTCCGTACTGTCCATGTCCACCAGTCTGTCTGATGAAACTGCCCTCGACGCGCACTGACTCAGTGATAGTCTCTCTATAAGAAACTTGCGGTTTACCTATCTTGGCATTTACCCTGTATGCACGTACCAACCTATCAACTATGATATCGAGGTGAAGTTCTCCCATCCCCGATAGAATAGTCTGCCCGGTATCCGGGTCATAGCGCGTTTTAAATGTGGGATCCTCGTCCGCCAATTTACTCAGGGCATCACCAATTCTATCCTGGTCCGCCTTGGTCCTGGGCTCAATGGCAACAGAAATAACGGGCTGCGGAAACTTGATCGTCTCCAGGATAATGGGCTTAGCAGGATCACATATGGTGTCTCCGGTAAAAGTGCTCTTGAGACCAACAGCCGCAACAATACCACCGCAACTTATCTCCTCCACTTCCTCCCGTCGGTTAGCGTGCATTTGGAGTAGACGTCCCAACCGCTCCTTCTTCTCCCTGGCAGAATTAAGAACCTGTGAGCCAGTACGGGCTATACCTGAATAGACCCGCATATAGACCAGACGGCCAACAAAGGGATCAGAGACTATCTTAAAAGCGAGAGCGGAGAAGGGAGCATTATCAGCAGCCTCCCGATAACTATCCTTGCCCGTCCTCGGGTCAATACCTTGTACCGGAGGTACGTCCAACGGGGAGGGCAAGTAATCAACTGCAGCATCCAGAACAGGCTGTATCCCCTTGTTTCTCACAGCGCTTCCGCAGAATACAGGGACCACTCTGATCGACAGGGTTGCCCTTCGCAGCGCGGCTTTAATCTCTGAAACAGTGATAGCTTTACCCTCGACATACGAATCCATCAAGGCCTCATCGTCCTCGGCAATTTGCTCGATCAACTTCTCGCGGTAATGAGCGGTACTCTCCTTGTATTCCTCCGGTATATGTACCTCAACAGGCTCTGCGTCACGACCTTCGGGGAAAATCCAGGCTTTTTCCTCCACAAGGTCAATAATACCCTCAAACGATGCCTCAGCGCCCAACGGTATCTGCAGCGGCACGGAATTTGCCCTGAGGCGGTCCTTTATCATCTGGATTGTTGCAAAATAATCGGCGCCTATGCGGTCCATCTTGTTGACAAAGCATATCCTGGGGACACGATAGCTGTCCGCCTGGTGCCAAACCGTCTCCGATTGCGGCTCAACCCCGGCTAAGGCGTCGAACACAACCCCCCCACCATCGAGAACTCTGAGGCTGCGCTCCACTTCAGCCGTAAAGTCCACGTGCCCCGGGGTATCGATAATATTTATCTGATGGCCAGCCCATTCACAGCTAGTGGCAGCCGCAGTAATGGTAATCCCACGTTCACGTTCCTGTTCCATCCAATCCATCACTGCCGTACCTTCATCCACCTGTCCCACTTTATAGGTTTTACCAGTGTGGTATAGCACCATCTCAGTGACAGTCGTCTTTCCCGCATCAATATGAGCGATGATTCCGATATTCCTGACCCGCTCTAGCGGTAGCGCCCGCGCCATAACCTGCTCCCTCTCAGCCAAGCAACTCTTTTGTCCAGCCAAAATTTTCAACCCTCGCTACCACCTATAATGAACAAAGGCCTTGTTTGCCTCAGCCATTCGGTGAGTATCTTCCCGTTTTTTAATCGTGGCTCCCTGCCCTCGGTATGCATCTATAAGCTCCGCTGCAAGCTTCTCAGACATTGGTTTTCCCTTGCGTGCCCTAGCAGTAGCCAGCAGCCAGCGTATTGCCAGGGCAAGACGACGATCCGTCCTTATGTCTACAGGCACCTGATAGGTCGCGCCGCCAACCCTACGAGGTTTGACCTCAATAACCGGAGTAACGTTCCTCAGCGCCTGTTCGAAAATGTCCATAGGGTTCTTCTTTAACTCCTTCTCCACCAAATCCAACGCTTCATAAACTATTCGTTCCGCCTTGCTCTTGTTACCATTCAACATTAACTTATGGATAAACCGAGCGAGATCCGTACTATGATACCTGGCGTCAGGAGTTATCTTTCTCTTAGCCGCCCTGGCTCGTCTTGGCATCTTCCCCTCCGCAAACCATCCTTTCAATCAAAGAGCTTCTATAACTAGAAGCTCCAACAGCCATCTATCAATAAGCTCAAGACTTGCTCACTTAAAGCCCCGCCTTGGGCTTTTTGGTACCATACAAACTCCGGCTCTGCCGGCGCCCTTCGACGCCGCCAGCATCCAGAGCACCACGGATGATGTGATATCTCACACCAGGAAGGTCTTTGACCCTACCCCCTCTAATTAGCACCACCGAATGCTCCTGTAAGCTGTGTCCTTCCCCAGGGATATAGGCCGTCACTTCCATACCATTTGTCAAACGCACCCGCGCGATTTTACGTAGCGCGGAGTTCGGTTTCTTTGGTGTAACCGTCTTCACTTGAAGGCAAACCCCGCGTTTTTGAGGAGAGCCATTTCCCTGCACAGTCGTGCTCTTCAGGGTATTATAGGTAAAGCGAAGGGCAGGCGCTTTGACTTTCTTCTTGATTCTCTTTCGCCCTTTTCTAACCAGCTGATTTGTTGTTGGCAAAGCTCCTCCTCACAAAATGCCACAGGCACTAAATCGTAAGTATACTAGAAGCTTAAAGCTATGTCAAGCGTAAATCAACATGAATTGCGGGGCTTGACACGAGACAGATAATGTGGTACATATGTTCTATAGAACTTAGGTTCGATAATGCAGCATAGAAGGTAAATGCGTGTTTGTACTACAGTCTGAAATCGTATTGGCACCCTCACCAATTCATGGATATAGGAGGGATTTCACATGCTGACTGAACTTTACATCAAGAATCTCGCAGTAATTGAAGAAACCAGAGTCTTTTTTAAGCCAGGGTTGACCATTATGAGCGGTGAAGAGGGCTCGGGCAAGTCGCTACTCGTAGATGCGCTTTGTCTATTGCTGGGCGTAAGGGCTTCCCCAACAGTGATTCGCAGCGGAGCGACTGCCGCTTTCGTCGAAGGCATCTTTTGGATATCACCGGACGACAAGGATAAGACTACAGCGCTCCGGGAAGCCGGTATAGATATTGAGGCCGACGGCACTCTGATCATTTCCCGGGAAGTGCACCAGCAGGGCAGAAGTATCGCTAGATTAAATGGCAAGGCAGTCCCTTTGACTATACTTCGCGAAGTGGGACAGCGTCTGATAGACGTCTACAGCCAGATGGAACATGTCTCCCTGCTCAACCCTCAGCGCCAGCTCGAAATGCTAGATACCTATGCTCACCTTCTCGATGACCGCAGTCATCTGGAGGGCAAGGTAGCAGAATTAAACAAGAAAGCCCAGAAGCTAAACACGCTCACTAATGAAAAAGGCCAAGGCCGACGTGACCTGCTGGAGTACCAGGTCTCGGAGATCGAAAGCGCAAACGTTAGGCCAGATGAGGATGAATCGCTCCAACGAGTGCGACAGGTCCTGCTGCGTGCTCAAACTATCAAGGAGGAATGCTACGCCGCCTATGCGGCGCTTTATGCAAATGACCAGTGTGCTACCAGCCTTGTACATTACGCCGAGAGAGCCATCCAGGGCATAGTCTCTATCGACCCAGCCCTGCAGCAGCAACTCAACACACTCGAGTCCGCAAGGGCTGAACTGGAGCAGACAGCTCGCGAACTCCGGCACTACGCCGATGCCCTAGCCTCCCCTTCCGACCGCCTTGAGCAGATTGAAACGAGGCTAGAGCTACTGCGTCACTTAAAAAGCAAATATGGGCCAACCTTGGAGCATGTTATTGGATTTGCAGGTCAATGCAACGAGGAGTTGGATACTATTCAGGCACAGGAAGAACAACGACAGTGCCTGGAGGAGGAGCGACGAGCGCTGGAAATAGAGGTTGCAGGGCAAGCACTGGCACTATCTAAGGCAAGGGGAGATTCAGCTCGAAGACTGACCGATATTGTGAACAAAGAGCTCGCCGATCTCGGCATACCCTGGGCAAGGTTTGATATACAACTGGTGCAGGAGGAGCACCCTGATGGCTTGCCAACGGCGCAGGGCAAATATTTCTGTAACCAAAATGGTATAGACAGGATAGAATTTCTGGCATCTACTAACCCCGGAGAGCCGTTGAAACCTCTTGCCGAAATCGTCTCAGGAGGCGAGACATGCCGCTTTATGTTAGCCCTTAAAAGCAGCCTGCAGTCTACAGACCCGGTCCCTCTGCTGGTCTTCGATGAGATCGATATCGGAATTGGAGGGCGTAGCGCTCATATCATAGGCAAGAGACTGGCAACCCTGGCGCACACCCGGCAGGTTATTTGCATAACACACTTGCCCCAGATAGCGTGCTTTGGCCAGAACCATTACCGTGTACAAAAGGAGGTAGTCTCCGGACGGGCTATTACCCGCATTGAGCACCTTGGGGAAAGGCACAGATTGGATGAACTGGCAACTATGCTTGGCAGTAAGGAGAATAGTCACATGTTAAAAAGCGCTGAAGAACTCTTTCGCCGTGCAAGAGAAACAGAAGGGGAACTTGTAGCAGTTAACTCATAACGTCCCTTAAATGGCTTTTGATGTTTGCACAGTATTCAGCCTCCGTATTACACTATACAGCGCTGATAGATAACCGCCCACAGTAACTCTCTTTATTACTACTTATGATCTCAACAGGATACCATCTACAGCCCTTCTACCCGCGGGTATTCAACCTTATCTCGTCCAATACGAGATAAATTACAGCCATAAGTGAAACACCAGCAACTAGCACAAATGAACTTGGATCAATTCTCCAAATGAAGTGACCAACCCATGGTATTATCGCACACACAATCATCAACGCTGCATAGAGCACGCCACATACCTCTATTAGAACCCTACCTCTGGGCTTAAGGAAATCCATCTCTAACCCCCTTCTTTAGATAATAGCGACTAAAATTTTAACTGAGTCAGGCCATTTGTCCCATATTAGTTCGGCGCAACTCGAAAACAACGGGATTCGCAGAGTCAGGACAGGCGACAGTGGCCTTGTCCGGATCATCTTCCCAGGGGAAACTGCCACCGAACTGTAACACTGAGGTAAAAGGAAAGACAGCATAAAACGCCCATGAACACATCCCGGCCGGTGTGAAATTCCCTATAAGGAACTCATCTCCCACTTTGTGTCCAGCCTCACAACTTCCTTTCTGACTTATTACTCTTGCTATCACATTCCATTGCTCTGCCATTTTCCCCCCTTTTACTCTTCAGCTTGCTCTATCTCCCTGGGCTCAATTACATGCTTTGCTTCTTCAGCCAGTTCCTGCGGAACCAGTATTCTAACTGCTCCCAGACCATCCACAGTCAGGCCAAATACTCTGCCCGCACTTTCATACTCGAGCAGAACCGGAATCCCCTCGCTTTCCAGATGCGACTTCATCACGCTGGCCTGGAGTTCACCCTGAACTGTGCAGATCACTATAAAATCTGATTTTTCAGTCATGGTATCACCTACTGTCTACCTCTTTCAATGTGTTGATGTTATGTCTATTTAGCATTTCCCGTCAATTCGATAAAATTCACCCACACCCAATTGTTCATTCCCTGCCCCTTTTCTGGTATCATACACAATGGAGGTGAATCCGACAAACGTCATTGAGCTTGACAGGCATATTCCAAAACCTTATAGCAATATAATATCGCACATTGACACATGATTCATCAGGAAACGAGATATGGAATGGAGTAAAATATCAGTCCGCGTTTCGTGGTTTCTTTTTAGCCGGGTTGCTCTGCTCGGTATTTGTGTGGCTATCCCTGTTGGTTTAGGCTGGCTTGTAGGCCGATTTTGTAGCTGATTCCGGGGACTGCCGAAATACCGAACGTCGTGGAGCTTGTTACTGACGGCTTATTTATCGGAATAAGCCGGGTTGTGATCAATGTTCCTTATTCTAAGAACCTTCAATTTTCTGCTTTGCCGCCTGTACAATCTCCTCTGATAGTCTCTGACCGCCGCGCCGAACCAGCGCAGCCAGCAGCCCGGTTACTTCGCCCCCGGCAGTAAGCTTCGTTCCCTGCTCTACCGCCTCGAAATTGTAGTAGCGCACCATTCTGGTACCCCAGATGCTCCCCTCTAATATGCCACGCTGCCCGGGTATAAACTCAGTGAGTGTCATCAACAATTCTATCGTTATGCCAGACCTGGCCGTAACACGAATTTGAGAGCCTTCTCTCAAAGGGCCTTCGGATACTTTCTCTATCTTCTTGATGGACGGTATCCATTGAGGCCAGTCTTCCAGATTGTCGACCAGAGCAAAAACATCATCCGGAGGCGCATTGATTATTATGCTGCTGCTAAACCTCATCCCCTACCTATCCACAAATTTACTGGCAGCATTTAAAAAAACCATCGACCATATATACGAGATACTATAGTTATATTTCCGTGATTATATCTAGCTCCGGAACCTGGCAATGTCCCTGTCTACATCCTCCAGCCCCAATCTGTTAAGCGTTTCCCTTGTAGGTATGCCGTTGCGGTCCCAACCCCTGGCATCATAGTATTCGTCTATGATCGCATCCGGCTTCCTTATTACCTCACCGTCGCGGAGCCCTCCCTTCAGGGGCTCGGTGTAAAATCTCTCAGGCAGGGCATCATCCTTTCGCGTGAATCCCTCCCGGATGTTGAAACAGCGCTCCAGATTGTAGACGCGCTCCGCAGCCTGCCAGAGATAGTCCTCACTCCCGAATTTCTTTTCACCGCATGCCGCAACCAGCATCTTTGACAGAATCTCCAGGCCGAAGCACTCCAGATTATTGCCCGGGAAAGTGCAGGCCAGTGCCAGTTCAAGCGCAGCGACGTAATCCTGGTTGTATTTCACCACATCCCCTTTGTCCTCGTCAGCGGCAGCGTCTAAAATCCTCGGCCTCGGGTTGCCTATCTCCTGCTGCGCATAGCCGTAGCAGTGATTCGCCCCCACGGTACTCAAAGCGTAATTCATACCCAGAGCCTTCATCGCCCTCGGCTCGTACCCGGGCAACTCCTGGCCCTTAACATGCATGGCATATTTCCCCGCGCCTTTACCGATACGTTCGGCCGCCCGCTTAACACCTTCGGCAAGGATATCGCCCAGCCCCTCTCTGTTCCCTATTTTCTCGATGAGCTTGAGCATAGGCTCGGGGTCTCCATAGTTCAGAACCAGCCCATCCGTATCCTTGACCGTTAGAATGCCCTTCTCGAACAGCTCGTAGGCAAAGCCGATGACACCGCCGGTGCTGATCGTATCGATTCCCAGATCACGGCACATACGGTCGGCAACTACCGTTGCTCCGACGTCGGTGCATCCCGTCGGTCCCGAAAATGCCCATATCGTCTCGTAATGCGGCCCTTCACTCGTGGCTCCCGCATACGGACCATCGGCAACCTGACGGACTTTCCCGCACTTGAGCATGCAGGAGTAGCAGCCAGTGTGCTTCTGTGTAATCGCGGCATACTGCATGAATGAGAGCTTCTCCCAGCCCTCCAGGTCTCCGCGCCGGAAGTTAAGCACCGGAAAAGAGCCGGCTCCGAAACCGGGATAATCAACCCCCATGGGAGTCCCATAGTCGCGGAACGGCTCGAATCCCATAGCCTCCTTATAGCCCTTAACCTGCTGCCATACCAGCTTCTTGAATTCACCCGGATCCGCCAGGTCCTCGGTTCGAGCGGCTTCTATCACCACCGCCTTCAGATTTTTCGATGCCATTACCGTACCTGTACCACCGCGTCCGGCGGCGCGGCTGCCGCTGAATATCCCGGCGAAACGTACCATCCTCTCCGCAGCAGGCCCGACACAGAACATCCTTGCTTTGGTTCCGTGCTTCTTTCGCAGGTAGTCCTGTGTTTGCACGGTGTCTTTGCCCCAGAGGTCAGTCGCATCGAGGATTTCATATTTACCATCTTTAATGTTCAGATAGACCGGTTTATCCGCTTTGCCCTCTATGATTACGAGCTCGAGTCCGGCCCACTTAAGCCATGCCCCGAAATCGCCGCCTCCCGAGCTGCGGGTGTAGGTCCCGGTAAGCGGGCTCCTGGTACAGACCATCCACTTTGAGAGCGACTGGGCACCAGTTCCCGCCAGCGGCCCGGTTCCGATCATGAGCTTGTTCTGCGGCCCCAGCGGATCGGTACCCGCCGGAATCTCATCATAAACATACTTCGTACCGAAACCGCGCCCGCCCACATAGGCGTCCGCTATCTTTTTGGGAATACTCTCTTCCTTTATCTGACCGCTGGAGAGATTGACCCTAAGAAGCTTACGCATCTTTTCCTCCTACTCTTCGTTAGACTAAGCCGGCCTCATTCCACCGATTCCCAACTCAACACTTCAGCCCTATGAGCGAATATAGTTCACAATCCTCTCGCATAACGGGAAGGCTATCTGAAAACACTTATCGGACATCGCGTCGCCCACAGCCCATATTGAATCACCCGCAAAATAGAGCCCCTGAATATTCGGTGACTGTATGTCGAGTTCAGTATCAACAACAGCATAAGCGTACCTCGTGAAATTCAATTGCAGGTTCATCCCTTCGTATTCGATGGCCTTATTAAATCCGGGGAACGCTTTCTCAGCGGACTCCTTCCATCTTCTATGTGCCTCGCGCACTTTATCCATCGTCGGGTGAAGGCCGAATTGGCAAAGAGGTGTAGAGCCTACTGCCAGGGAGGCTACGAGCTGTTTCCCCGGCAGCTCTGTGGCATTGGTAAAAGATCCAAGTGCCATATCGCCCATATAAGTAGGTATGCCGTAATCAGTATCGAAGATATGAATCCAGCCGTATCCATCCGTTGGGATAACCTTCTCACGGAGAAGGAAGAATCCGGCAAGGTCGGGGCCGGACAGGGCTTCGCACCGTCTTATGGACTCAGCCCAATCCTCCGTAATAAATTCGGGCCTGATGATGTTCTTTGCCACCGCTTCGAAGATCGGGATAGCGCATACAACAGCGCGGGCACCGTATTCTTCCAGTAGAAAGCAGTTACCGAGGTCTGATGCAACTACCCCTTTCGTGCCCCCATCATCGATATCTATACTGGTGACCGTCCTGTTCGTGATGATCTCGCCGCCGTGTTCTTTATAGTATTTGGCCATAGGAGCGATAAACGCTCCCTCCAGCGTATCATTCTTTGGGTACCAGATCAGAGTAGCCCCATGACTCTTGAAGGCGCCGAACCCTTTAGCGACATATCCGAAATTTATGTCTTTAGGGGAAGCACCGACAACGGGTTCCATACCGTACATCACCGCCTTAGCAATGGGGTCGGTAACGTTCTGGTCTATCCAGTCGGCGAAGGACATGCTCACTACTTTATGACACTCCTCGTCGGACATATCCGCCGTTATTTCTGCGACTCTCATCAGCTCGCCTTTCGCCGAATCGCTCATATCGACGCCCGTTGCAATTGCAAAAAACTTGAAGAAGTTCGCAGCACCCAGCTTCGGATCCATCGCCATATACTCAACTTCGCCAGGCTTCTCCTGAGTAACCAGTCCCATTGCCCAAGGGACTATCTTATATTCCAGGGGCAGACCCAGAAATTTGAACATCCTGTAAATAGAAGTGTTCTCTACTGGACCAACCATCGATGCCAGAAAGTGAGTTCCACAATCCACCCGGCAGCCGTGGAAATCGACGGAACGATATCTGCCTCCGAGGGCTGGCGCTTTTTCTATTATCGCTGAAGATAGCCCTTCCCTGGATAACAGACACCCTATTGCCAGCCCTCCGGGGCCTCCCCCCACAATTACAACATCGTAATCTTTCTTCATTACTACAATTTCCTCTCATCAGTATTGTTAGACCGTTTTACACGGCTGCGTTTGTCTCAGCAATCCTTGGGCAGAGATAAATTCCCTCTACCGCCGTCCAACCCAAGTTTCAGCATAATAACAGTGCATGTACTAGCCGTAAATTGATTGAGAGTACACACTATCAAACATGGCTATTATTTCAAGCATCCTTGCCATGAATATCCTTCAGTCTCGAGATCGCCTCTTCCCTATCTGTGGTTGCGTAGGGCCATCCCAGCGGGCTCGTGCCGATTATTTCATCATCCGCGAGCTTTTCGATTTCATCCTTATTCATTCCAAGCAACTCGGTAAGAACATATTCATTGTCCTGCCCAAGCGTTGGAGTCGGCCTTCGGATATTAATTGGCGTCTCAGATAATTTAACGGGAAAACCGGGATACGGATGAGTCCCCGTAACCGGACGATTAACCGTCTCAAAGAGACCCCTTTCCTCTATATGGGGATTGTTCATTACCTCTGCGTAATTGAGCACAGGCACGGATGCTACCGCAGCTCGTTGTAGGACCTGCGTTACCTCTGCCTTTTCCCGTTGGCTGGTCCATTCGGTGATCAACCTGTCCAGGTCATCGTGATTCTCGAGGCGGCTTGCGTTGTCATTGAATCTTGATTCGTTCGCCCATGAAGGATTCTCTACTGCATCGCAGAACCGTTTCCATTCCTCTTCCGATGACACCGTAATAGTTACCCACTGATCATCACCTTTACAGCGATACACGCCATGAGGAGCACTTGATGGGTGCCGATTACCTCTACGAGGTTGCATCCTTTTATTCATGGCGTACTCCATGATAGGCCCTCCCATTAAGGCAGTAACAGCCTCCATCTGTGACATATCTATATACTGGCCCTCACCTGTATGGTGGCGGTGCTGTAGTGCGACAACTACTGCGACCGCGCCCATCAGTCCAGCGATGGGGTCTGCTATATACCCTGTCATCATGGGTTCCCCACCAGGATAACCGCTTATTGTAGGCATACCAGACACCATCTCCACATTGGGCCCAAAGGTTACGTAGTTCCGCCAGGGGCCGGTAGTCCCGAATCCAGGCATCGAGAGCATAATCAGATGAGGATTTATCTTCTTCAAAACATCATAGCTAAGGCCCCAGTTCTCCATCACACGCGGGCTGAAGTTCTCAGTAACAACGTCACCGATCTTCACCAGACTCTTGAAGACCTCCCTGCCGCGAGGGTGGTTTAGATTCAGAGTAATCCCATACTTGTTTCTGTTAGTCCCGTTAAATGCAGCCGACCATTCGTATCCATCCGGAGTAGGCCATCCGCCCAGTAGCCTTAAATAATCAGGTCGCTGTACCGATTCGATCTTTATTACCTCGGCTCCCAGATCCGCCAATAGCACCGTAGCCATCGGCCCCGCCCAATAAATGCAGGCATCGATTACCCTTACACCTTGAAGCGGCAATGCTGACACGGTCTACCCCCTGTTGAATGTAGCTCGAACACCTTATACAACTCCTTCATCTTTCAGCTTCAGCAGATGCTCCCGGCTGTAGCCCAGTCGTCCGCAATATATCTCCTCGTTGTGCTCACCCAGCAGGGGGGCACGCCCGGCGTGCCATGGTGTCCGGCTAAGCCTGAACGGTTCACCGGGATAAGTCAGCTTCCCTGCCGAGGGATGGTCGATATCAGTGAAATACTTCCTATCTATATGCTGGGGCATCTCAAAAAGCTGCTGAGGATTTGGCACCATAGTTAACGGCAACCTCAGTTCCTGTGCCGCATGGAAAACCTCCTCCATCCGCTTGTCCTTCAGCCAGTCAACGATGAGTCCCTGTATCTCGTCTCGACGCTCTTCACGGTGTAGAGGGGTCTCATATTCCGGTTTATCCCTTATCTCGGGCATTCCGATAAGGACACACAGCGATTCCCAGTGAGTTTGAGTGGGAAGGAAGAAGCCAACGTACCCATCCAGACACGGCAGAATACCCCATGGAAAATGTATGCCCGCCCTCCTCCTTATAAACTCCATGTAACAGAAAACGAGCGTCATGGAAGGCTGCATAGTATGCAGTGTTTCTCCGATTGAGACATCTATATGTTGACTGATACCGCCCTCATCCCGATAGTAGAGGGCGGAGAGTGAAGTTAGCGCACCGTAAAGGCCAGCCACGTATTCCGAGACGTTGGAACCCATTTTTAAAGGCTCGCGGTCTGGTTCGCCGCACTCGTAAAGTATGCCACTGAATCCCCATATACTTAAATCGGTTGCCCTGTAATCACGATAAGGCCCCGTTTGCCCAAAGTTCGAAATAGAAACCATTACCAGGCCAGGGTTTATCTCCTTCAGGGTCTCGTAATCAAGTCCCAGACCGGGCATCACCCGCGGGCTGAAGTTCTCAATTACGATATCCGCCCCTTTTACAAGTTCCTTCAAAATCGCCACTCCCGAAGCGCTCTTAAGGTTTAGTGTGACGCTCTTCTTATTCGTGTTGAGGTATAGAAACAGGCCGCTGCTCTCCAGATTGACTATATCACCAGGAAATGGGCCGATGCTTCTCGCAGGATCCCCTGCTCCCGGCCTTTCTACCTTCACCACATCAGCGCCATAGTCAGCCAGTATCTTGGTGCAGTAGGGGCCGGCGACATAGTGGGTCAAATCCAGTACCCGGCCGCCCGATAAAGCCTGCTCTGTCATTTACCACTCACCTTATCAACGGAAATCGCTATAAAAGGGTTCTTTTACACGAACAAACTCGCAGTGGGAGCAGAGGGTGAAGTTTGAACATCAGCTTCCCCTGAAGAACAGAAGTCATTGTGAAAGGTAAGGTACTATAATAAAACGCCTTTTTCAAGTATTTCCGACCAACTTTAGATTAGTTTTCCGCTCCCTCGGCAGGAGGGACTGGAGTCGATTAAGACCCCGCCGTAAGATAGGGCCGAATTGCGCATTCTCCTATAATACCGTAAGGCAAACCGAAAGATCAGATAACCGTGTGGGAATAAAGGAACCTGCGGGGAAAATCAATCGTCATGAGGATCCCATGAGTTGTCCGACGTCTGACAAGGGCTGTCCCTGACCGAGCCGTCGTTTCAGCAGTTGGGCTACTTTCTCTATCGTCTCCGGTCCCAAGGAAGCAAGCAGGTCCGCTAATTCATCGAGGGAATACATGTCCTGAGTATCAAAGGCTCCCCGCTTCAGGGCTAAGATGACCGCCTGTGCCCTGTTTCGTGCCCCGAGCTTGCGGCATGAGTGGTGCAGGCACAGCTTGACCGTACTGGTGGATGTAAACAGGCGTTCAGCAATCTCCTGATTGGTCAGCCCGCGGCCAACGAGAGCAAGTACCTCTCGCTCCCTTTGAGTTAGCACATTGTCCTGTTGCTCTACCATAGTCTATCAAGCTACCGAACTGGGACAATCAGACAACGCAAACTTTAATTCGCGGGCTGGCTTTTGTCAAGCAACCGGGATGTGCAATTTTGGATTTTTCTCGCCAGTTATACCGAACTGCTGACTTCCTTGCCGTCCTGATGTTATAATTCATCTCAACAGAATAATTCTAAAAATAGGGGGCGAGTTGAACCTGGTAGATAACTTCTATGCCTATCTTTGGCCGGGCGTTAACATGAGCGAATTGCAGACGTATGGCAACAACTGCAACTCTTACCTCGTGGCGAAAGCCCTTCCTGAAGACAAACACGTCCTAGTAGACCCGGGAATGGTAACTAATGAGGCCAGGCAGAATTGCCTGGACCGGCTGATTTCCGAGATGCGTAAAGATGGAATAGAGATAGAAGACGTAGGTCTAATACTTAATACTCATGCGCATCCAGACCATTACGGAGCATCTGAATCAATCAGGAGAATGAGCGGAGCGCAGGTCGCCATTGGCAGGGGTGATGACGACTTTCTCAAGCTGGCGGGCGGTGAAATGGCAAACGCACTCAAACAAATGGGCTTCGAGTTCCCAGAACTTAACCCGGATTTCTACCTCACGGAGGGCGAGTTGCGTCTCGGGCAAGATTTAATCGCCCAAATAATGCTTACCCCCGGCCACTCGCAAGGTCACATATCCATTTATTGGCCGAAGGCAAAGGTTTTCATGGGCGGAGACCTGATTTTTTACGGCAGTACCGGGCGGGTAGACATTCCGGGCGGCAACGCCCAGTTGCTCAAGGAGAGCATAGAGAGGGTTGCGCAATTGGAAATCGAATATTTACTAACCGGTCATCAATACGGCAGCCCCGGAATCATAGTGGGCGCTGATGAGATAAAGCGCAACTTCGAGCTTATAAGAAAACACATTTTCCCCTATCTCTAATTACTGCCACTGCAGGCTTAGCCAATGTCAGCGCCTGCATGAATGGGAGGCGAGTAGCATGCCGGGCAATGACGACAAGATAAAAAGCGCACTGGAGATCGCTTTGGAGAAAGCCCAAAGGCTGGGTGCGCTATCTGAAGATGAAAAACAGAGATTAAAGAACGAGGAACTTGCGGCAGCGGGAGAAGCATTAGCAGAACGCTACCTGAACGGATTGCCTCTTCGAGATATTGAGATAGAACTGGCCGGACGCGCAGAGCAAGACCGGCACATTACCAGCCACCATCTACTCAATCATCTCTTAGATAGAATTGACGTGGTGCCTGTTGAGAGGAACGACAAGATACTAAACGCCATCCAGCAGCTACCTGGAGACTCCGGAATTGTACAGAGCATCAGAGACCTCATCCAGGAATATGAGAGTGCTATTGAAAAGGCCAGGCATGAGAATCTGAGTGCGCTAGAGACAGCCAAGCGGAATGAATTGGAGTCAAAGGGAATATCCGGCTCCGCGGTTCAGCCGGCCCTTGAGACCTCTCCGGAATGGAAGCAAATCCGACAGAATCTCGATTCCCACTATCAGGAGCGCCTCGAAGAGATGAGGCAGAAACACAAAAATTCCACCGAATCCGCCCACAGCGTTACTCACACCGAAGATAAGGAAAATACATCATAATAATATTGATGAGAAATTGAAAGCCCGGTCCAAAGGTGGTCGAGGGTATTGCACATTATCTTTCAGCCTTCGTAACGTCATGTATACACATTCAAGGTTTTCCAGCAAGATAAATAACAGGCAACCCCACTGCCCTCGCCTCGTCTTCAGTAGACACTCCGAGTCCCGGTAAAGCTGTTCGATTCTGCGACAAGCTGGCCTTCCGTAACCATGGGTATCTCTACCACAAAGGTCGTACCTTTGCCGAGCTTACTCCTGGCATAAATATGGCCATCGTGGTCCTGAACGATACCGTAGCAGATGCTGAGCCCGAGTCCAGTTCCCTGTCCTACATCCTTGGTGGTGAAAAAGGGGTCAAATACCCTTCTGAGATTCTCTTCCGAAATACCAGGGCCATCGTCAATAAAACTTATCCGAACCATTTTGCCCGCCTTTTGCGTTCTGACCCTAAGCTTTCCTTTGCCGTGGGCTTCGGTCATAGCCTGCTCCGCGTTGGTGATGATGTTAACGAAAACCTGATGCATCTGATGAGGGTCAGCCATACTCATCGGCAGGTCAGGGGCAAGCTCTGGCAATATCTCTATGTTACGCAGTTTCATCTGATAATCATGAAGTTCCAGACTTTTACTAAGGGTCTCGTTTATACAGATAGGTTGTGTCTCGGGCTCATGCCTGCAGGCAAAGGAAAGCAAATTGCCGGTGATTCTGGTAGCGCGACACGCCTCCCTGTATATAGTCTCGACATCTTTTTGCACGGCAGCATCCAGGCCTTCCTTTGCTGAGAGAAACTGAGCAAAGGCTTGTATCGCAGTAAGGGGATTGTTCAATTCGTGTGCAACACCTGCTGCCAGCTCACCGACAGCAGCCAGTCTTCCCGCAAGTTGAAGCTGCTGCTCCAGCTTCTGTCTCTCTTCTTCTGCCCGCCTCCGCTCAGTAATATCTTCCATCATTGCGATGATGAACTCAGGCTTGCCTTCAGCATCCCGAACGAGAGAGAGGCTCTGGCGGGCCCAGACTATCCCTCCGTCCTTTCGGGTATAACGCTTCTCAATATCGTATTGGTCTCTCTTACCTGCCACCATTTCCCGGAAAAGCCACGCGTCTGTCATCGCGTCCTCAGGATAGAGGTAATCAGACACAACCATGCTGCCAATCTCTTCCGGGCTGTAACCAAGCATCCGCTCTAATGCAGGATTGATCTCCAGGGGCTTTCCATTAATATCCACGAGCGCTATGCCTATCGCCGCTCCTCTAAAAACTGTCCGGAAGCGCGCCTCGCTCTCGCGGAGTGCTTCCTCTATCCGCTTCCGCTCTGTAATATCTCTGGTAACAAGCGAGATCGCAGGCTTGCCCGCATACTCGATAACCCTTGCCCCAAACTCGACGGGACAAGCTGTTCCATCTTTCCTTATTAACGTCGCCTGATACTGCGGCGGTACACTTTCGCCGCGCCTTCTCTTTATATGTGTTTCTCTTAACCCCTTCACTATGTGCGATGGTAGAAATTCCTGAATGTCCCTGCCAATAACCTCATCCCGTTGGTATCCAAACATCTGAGCGCCTCTTTCGTTGGCGAAGACCACTTTTGACCCCTGGACTACACAGTAGCAGTCATTCATTTCCTCCAAAAAGCGCCCGAAGTTCTCTTCAGATTCTTTATGCATTTTGTCTACCTTCTTATATGTAGTTATGTCAACAAGTGAGGGGGAACACCTTGAACAGTATTTTCCCCCCATCCTCGTTAATTCGACCAGCACCGTTCCCAGTCTGACTTCGCCGAAAAACCCATCTCTGCAATCAAGTCTCTCACCAAGAATGAGATAATCCTTGACTGTCATACAATCGGACACTAGCATACCCACCATATTGCGCACAATGGTCCTTTCGCTCGACTACAGATAGTAAAATGGTACTGCGACCGCCAAGAAAGAGGCAGTTGCACGAACAGTGCTTTCATTGCGCTCTCTTCCGCAACCAAAGCCAGACACAGCAACCATGTTGGTTGAAGTAACAATTTGTTGTACAATCATGTAGAAATCAACCAATTTGAAGGTCATACCCCTGATATACGGAAGTGACAGAAAGGACCTCCAATGACAGAGAAGATAAAGGGAAGTGATAAGCCCTGGCTTAATCATTATAAGCTGGGGCCTTACCCTCTGAAGAAGAGCCTTGAACCGTACCCCAGGGTACCCATGCACAAGTTCCTCGATGACTCAGCCGACGCGTATCCCGGCCAGGTCGCAATCGAGTTCCTGGGAAATAGAATGAAGTACAGCGAGCTGAGGACTCTCGTAGACAAGTTCGCGAATGCCCTCGCCGGATTGGGGGTGAAGAAGGGGGACAAAGTAGTCACCGTCCTGCCAAATTGCCCGCAGTTCATCATCACAGATTACGCTGTATCGAAGACAGGGGCTGCCCTCGTGCCCTGTAGCCATCTGCACAAAGTACACGACCTGGAATATGAGATAGGCGAATCAGGAGCGGAGACAGTAATCTGTTCAACCAAGGCCGCCAGTCGAGTGCTCTCTGCAAAGGATAAAACGAAACTCAAGAATGTAATAGTTACGTCACATATGGACTACTCTACCAGGGAGCCAGAGGTAAAAAAAGTATCAGGTGCCTATCAGTTCAAAGACCTTATAGCAGAGCACGTACCAAAACCCCCTCAAGTTGACATCGATCCTGAGGAGGATCTGGCCTACCTTTCCTTCACCGGCGGGGCCACAGGAGTACCAAAAGGGGTAATGCTGACCCACTTCAACAGGGCCTGCAACGTATATCAGTTTATGTGGATACTTGAACCATTATGGCCGGGGGTCAAAGGGAAGGCCGCCTCGGAGATAGTCATTCCCATATTCCACTCGTGGGGACACATTGGGGTACAAGCCAGCATTGCCTTGGGAATGCGAGTGCTGCTGGTTTCCGACCCCCGGGATATTCGCCAGGCTATAGCCCTTATGAAGGAGCACCGCCCCCTGCTGGTCGATGTTGTTCCCACTCACCTAATGCGGATAGCCGAGGATGAAGTGGGCAGACTGCCTATCATGTTCCTGTCAGGTGCCGCCCCTCTTCCCGAGGAGACCTTCAATGCCATCAAACGGGATACCATGATGCCGGTAACCGAAGGCTATGGTCTCACCGAATGCGGGCCCATCACCCATGCCAATCTCTCGTGCTTCTCCAAGATAACCGGCTTCGTTGCCAAGGAGAAACTGGGTATAGGCCTGCCTATCCCCGATACAGAGGTTAAAATAGTCGACCTGGAGTCAGGCGAGGAGCTTGGTGCGGGCGAAAGCGGCGAGATACTCATTCGCGCTCCCCAGATGATGAAGGGGTACTGGCCAACGCCTGGCAGCGGATTGGACAACGGCTGGCTCCATACCGGTGATATCGGCAGAATGGATGAGGACGGTTACTTTGTTCTTGAGGACCGTGTCAAGGACATGGCAAATATCTCGGGGTATAAGGTCTACACAACAGAGGTCGACGAGGTTTTGTTTAAATGCCCCGGGGTCGCCATGGCTGCTTCGGTGGGCATACCAGACCCCGAGCGCCCGGGCAGCGAGAGGATAAAGGCTTTTATCAGGCCGAGGGAGGACTATAAGGGCAAGCTCACTGCCGATGATATCATCGCCTACTGTAAGGACAGGCTCGACGCCTATGCTGTTCCTAAATACATCGAGTTCGTAGATGAGCTGCCCCTGACCGTAACAGATAAGATATTCAAGAGAGCGCTGAGAGAAGAAGAGATTAAGAAGACGAAGGCGCAGTAAGCGCTCAAATAGGGTAAAAGGCTCCTTGCTACATCTTTAGCATACGCCGCGATACGAGCGACGCATTTCTCACCAAGGGCTTAATAGACTTAGTTGCCTAAAGGATGATTTCGTGAGTTACTCCTTTCTCCCCTCCCGAGTCAGTGCTCACCTGTCAAGAAAACTCCTACGTCCGAAGAGTACATGCAACATTTGGAATAAAACAAAAAGTCCCGAAAGGAAGAATCAGGTTTGCAGTCTGAACATGCTTGATAACCTGTGGGAAAGGTGATACCCTATGGCGACAGAAAACCGCCAGGCATAGGGCATGAACATACGCGGTTGGGAAAAACTCAGTTCTTCGGCACCCCATATTCTGGAAAGCGACCGACGGCAATGACTGTAAAGACCTATCTGTCGCCAAAAGGGGCGGCGCCTCCCGGGTTTATTGAAAAGGTGAAACGCATCGTCGGCGAGGAGAATGTCTCGGAAAAGGAATGCGACCTTATTTCCTACAGCCTCGACTACTGGCTGTACGGGGTGCTCCTCTCACAGCACGGCAGCTTGCCATCTCTTCCCTGCGCAGTCATATCCCCCGGGAACCGTGAGGAGATACAGGGTATCCTGAGATGCGCCAATGAGTACAAGGTGCATATCACGCCATTCGGTGGTGGTTCAGGTGTGCTCGGCGGCGCCATTCCCACGGACGGGAGCGCCATCCTGAACCTCCAGAGAATGAACAGGTTTATCTCACTGGATGAAACATCGCTCGTTGCCGAGCTTGAAGCAGGGATTATCGGAGCAAATCTGGAGCGGGAGCTGAACTACAGGGGCTATTCACCGGGGAATATTCCCCAGTCCCTGTACTGTTCTACCCTTGGGGGATGGATTTCTACACGTGCCGCAGGTCAGTTTTCTACAAAATACGGGAAAATCGAAGACATGGTCCTGGGAATGGAGGTGGTGCTGCCAGATGGGGAGTTCCTCAATATCAGGCCGGTCCCCAGGCGCTCGGTGGGGCCTTCGCTGAAAGACCTGTTCCTGGGCGGTGAAGGCACTCTGGGCATTGTGACAAAGGCGATGGTATCGGTGCATCCCCTGCCGGAGGCGACAGCGAAACAATCGTTTATTTTCCGTTCTGTTGGAGCAGCGCTGGAGGTTGTGCGGAAGATTCTGAGAGGCGATGCCAGGCCCGCAGTGGTAAGAATATTTGACGAAGCTGAAAGCGACAGGTACTTCCCGGAAATAGGAAATAAAGTAACGGTTATCTTCGTCTCCGAAGGCGAGCCGGATTTCGTGGAGCTTGAAAGCAAGGTAATCAAAAGAATCGCTGAGGAAAACGACGGGGTTCCCGTGGGAGAGGACCCTGCTAATATATGGCTCGAAAAACGTTTCGATATCGGCCTGGGCCCTGTCATAATGCAGCAGGGGGCGGTTGTGGACACAATCGAGGTCTCCTGTTTATTTAAAGACGCCGCGAAGCTCTATGAGGATATGCTAGCCTCAATGACCGCAATTGATGGCTCGGTGATGGTTTCAGGTCATTTCTCGCATTTCTATCCCGAAGGAGCCTGCCTGTACATCACGTTCGCCGGTTTCCCCAAAGACCAGTTCCGATACTACGAGGATACATGGACTGCTGCCATGGAAGCCACTCTAAAAAACAACGGCTCTATCAGCCACCATCACGGGATTGGATACTGGAGAAAGCCGTTTATGCGGAAGGAACTGGGCGACAGCGGGGTTGAGCTGCTCCGCAGGATTAAACTTGCCGTTGACCAGAATGGCGTTCTGAACAGAGGAAAACTGGTCGATGATGGAAGATAAGAAGGAACTGGAAAAGGTCACCAGTTGCGCAATGTGCGCAAACATGTGTAAATACAGTTGCCCCACGTATCTCGCCACGGGAAAGGAAACGATCACCCCACAGAAATTAGCACGTCTCATTCTATACAAAGAGAACGAATTACTCGAAGATCAACCGGGCTTCTTTGAGGTGATGTTCCAGAGCGCCATGTGCGGGGCATGCAAAATACACTGTATCTACGATAACTACGACCTGAGGAAATTCATTCAGATAGGGCGGAGCCATGCTTTCCAGGAGGGTATGTTACCGGAAGAGACCAGGAAGCGAGTGGAAACCTTCACGAAGTTTGGCAATCCGCACGGCGAGCGGCAGCTTATTCAAAAGGGAACGGGCGACCTCGGCTATTTCGTTTCCTGCTCCGCATACAATGATCAGGAGCTGTTGAAGGCCATGGACAGGATAGTCTCAACGAGCAGGGAGCAGGTCCACCAGTTCGGCGGCGCCGATATCTGCTGCGGCGCACCGCTCTATTATGCCGGAGACACAGAAGGGTTCAGGAAAGCAGCGGTGAAAATGAAAGGGGAACTCGAAAAAAGAGAGCTGCGGAAGGTTATCGCAGACTGCCCCACCTGTATGAAAATGATGACAGAGATGTACCATGAAGCAGGCGTTGATCTCGATGTAGAATTTATCCACACTACCGAATTTCTTAACGCCCTACTCGAAGAAGGGAAAATAAAGTTAAAGAGGCGAAATGCTACGGCAACCTTCCACGATCCCTGTATCCTTGCCAACGATATGGGCATAACCAAAGCTCCCAGAAAGGTCCTCGACGCGCTGGGGCTTGAGATAAAGGAGCCAATTTACTCAGGCGAGGACACACACTGCTGCGGCGGGCTGGCCGGAGCGAGAATTGGGAATCGTGAAGTCGCCGACAAGGTCAGTATGATGCGAGCCGCTGAACTCAAGATAACCGCTGCCGATATATATCTTTCAGCATGCCCTACCTGCAAAGCTGTCCTATCCGATGTGCATATGAAAGACATAGCCGAACTTGTTTCGGAGCAGATTATCGATGACTAAAGAGAAGCTGGCACGGACCATACGGGGCGAGATAGAAAAGGCGACTGGCGAAAAGGCAGCGGTATCCGTTAAAGACAGCGTTGCCAGATTAAGCGGGCGTTTTCCCTCCAATCAGAGCGTTGTAGATGCCGGGCATATCGCCGCCAGCTTTGAACAGGTAAGAGGAGTACTAAACGAGATCGATTATCCCGGTAAGATACCCCTCGTTACGCCCCCAAAGGTCTCCGATGAACTGACCGGGAAAGAGTTCGACTCCGTCATCGTCGGTGGAGGAGTGATCGGCCTGGCAATCGCCAGGGAACTTTCTCGATTCAACCTTAGCACGGCTGTTATTGAAAGGCATGATGACCTCGGGATAGACCAGACGGCGCACAGCAACGCCATGATACATCCCGCCATCGTTACCGAACACGGTACGCTTAAATGGGAGATGAACTACAAGGGAAACGCAATGTACGATGAGGTTGCCAGTCAACTCGATGTCGATTTCAAACGCGTGGGAACCCTCGTTGTGGCCGAAAACCCTGACGAAGAACAGTTGCTCCCCATAGTAGTGGAAATCGCTGTAAAACAAAAAGATCCGGCCCCAAAGATACTGGGCAGAGCAGAACTGGACACGATTGAGCCGGGACTTGCCCCAAACGTCAGGAAAGGCGTGCTCGTCTGGAATACGGGCATCATCTCTGTATTCGAACTTATCACAGCTTACGCCGAGAACGCAATAGCAAACGGAGTGCAATTCTTTTTAAATACAGGCGTAACAGGAGTCCAAATAGAGGACGAAAGTATCAAGGCAGTAGATACGACGAGGGGAACTATCAAAACGCACATCCTGATCAATGTCGCGGGGTTGTATGCCGACAGGATCGCCGAATTCGCCGGAGACAGGTTTTTCACCATTCACCCCAGAAAGGGAGAAACGATTATCTTCGATAAGTCGTTCCAGCCGGCGCAAACGGTTTTAGCTTCATTTAGCATGGTCGCGGAAAAAAGAAGCCAGTATTCTAAAGGAGGAGGCATCATTCCCACCATCGACGGCAATCTTCAGTTCGGGCCAACGGCAGAGGAGGTTTGTGACAGAGAGGATGTTTCTACCACATTTGCGGGGTTTGATGCGTTATTCAACAGATTTGCGCCAGTTCTCGAGCGACTTAAACCAAGCTATGAGAAACCCGATAAGGGTAAGATCATCACTCATTTCGCCGGATGCAGAGCGGCGACATACAAGGAGGACTTCATTATCGAGCCTTCTAAAAAGGTTAAAGGATTAATCTACGCTGCGGGCATTCAATCACCGGGACTTGCGTCAGCGCCTGCTATCGCCGAAAGGATGAGGGAAATCATCATACAAGAATGGCACCCTTCTGAGAATTCAAACTTCAACCCGAGGAGAAAAAGGAGCAGACATTTTTCCGAACTGGACCAGAAGGAAAGAGCGGAACTTATCCGTATCAACCCTCTCCACGGACATATCGTCTGCCGCTGTGAAAACGCCAGCGAGGGCGAGATTGTAGATGCGCTGCACGAAGGTATTCCCGCAGAGAGCATCGACGCCATCAAGAGGAGGACAAGGGCAGGCATGGGAAGATGCCAGGGCGGCTTCTGCATGCCGAGGGTCCTGGAGATCATCAGCAGGGAGGGCAACATGGAAAAGGAATCGGTGACAAAGAGCGGAGGTAAATCCTTTATCCTGACCGGAAAAACAAAGCAGGTAAAGAAATGAAACACTTTATTGTCATCGATGGCGGAACTCAAAATATAAAGGCGTTCATCTTCAGTGAAAAGGGTGATGAGCTATATGGCGAGGCGCATCCTGTCAGCCCCTATTTTGCCGTTCAACCTGATTTTGCCGAGCAGGATGCGGAGGAGTATCTGAGAATCACCAAGCAGGTAACGAAGAGTGTGGTTGAGAATTCGGGTGTTCCCAGGGACGATCTCGCCGCTGTCGCTATCACCACCCACAGAAGCACAATTGTGCCTGTTGATGAAGATGGCAGGCCTGTTCGTCCCGCTATAACCTGGCTTGACGAGCGTAAAACAGAGGGGCTCAAGCTCCCCGGCGGGCCTTTCCTGTCACTGGTGTTTAAAATCTCCAGAATGACTCCTAAGCTAAAAGAATATCAGAGAAGGTCTAAATTTAACTGGCTCAAGGTACACGAACCGGAAAACTACGACAAAACACACATATTTCTCACCGTCTCGTCTCATATCTTCTACGCACTTACCAACCAGTTCAAAGACTCCACGACCATCGTAGGCCTGCTCCCCCTCGATTTTAAGGGACTGCGGTGGCATCCCTGGAAGGTGGTCTACAAGCTTTTCGGCGTCGAGAGAGACAAGCTGCCTCCACTGATTTCACCTGCTGAGGTCGCTGGCACGGTTTCGGAGGAAGGAGCACAGAGTTTCGGCGTGCCCCAGGGGCTACCGGTAATCATCGGGGCGGGGGACAAGCAATCCGAACTTCTGGGCGCCGGAGCAATAAGTAACGACATCGCCGAGATCAGCTACGGAACAGCCGCAGTCATCGAATCGCCATGCATTAAATACGTTGAGCACCCCAAGATGGATTTCCTCACTTTCGGAGCAGCAATCCCGAATCAATGGGTATTCGAGGGTTTCGTGGGGAGAGGATACTGGATGGTCTCCTGGTTCAGGCGAGAGTTCGCTAAACATGAGGAGGAAGAAGCAGTGAAACTGGGGATAGAACCGGAAGACCTGCTGAACAGGAAAATGGAGGAAATCCCTCCGGGCTCTATGGGCCTGATTCTCCAGCCCTATTGGCATCCTCGAGAAAATGACCCGCCCTCTAAGGGTGCCATTATAGGCTTCTCCGGTGAACACACAAAAATGCATATCTACAGGGCAATTGTTGAAGGTATTGCCTACGAATTGCGCAGACTAGGGGAAATAATGGAGAAATATTCGGGAAGCAAGATAAGAGAGCTCAGGGTCGGCGGCGGTGGCTCAAAAAGCGATGAGATCATGCAGATCACCGCTGATATCTTCGGTCTCCCCACGTGCAGAATGCATACAAGCAATCTGTCAGCGCTGGGCGCTGCAATCGATGCCGCTGTTGCCTTGAATATTTATGACGGTTTCCCCGAAGCAGTGAGCAACATGGTAAGGGTGAAGAAGACCTTCACCCCCCGAGAGGAGAACGCCAGGATATACGACAGGCTGTTTAACGAGGTTTACAGGAAGGTCTATCCTGCACTTTCCCCGCTGCACAATAGAATAGCGGAAATCACAGGATACCCCAGGATAATATGACGGTATAACCCGGGTAATCCGTCGTTCTCAAAAGACCAATTAGAGATGCTGATGAAATCTGATGTGACCGTAATAGGCAGCGGGCCTGCCGGCCTTACCGCCGCACTCAATGCCGATAGAAGCGGAGCTAAAAACGTCCTTCTTCTCGAAAGGGAGGAGGAACTGGGCGGCATTCTGAAACAATGCATACACAATGGCTTCGGCCTGGAGCAGTTCAAGAAAGACTATACCGGTCCCGAGTACGCGGAGCGCCTCATCGAGGAAATAGAGGAATCCAACGTGCGCTGCCTCTTGAACACAATGGTTATTGGCCTCAGCCCTGATAGGACTGTCACGGCGGTAAATCCCGGGAAGGGCGTATTCCGGATAGAATCGAAAAGCGTTGTGCTCGCTATGGGATGCCGGGAGCGCGCCCGGGGGAGCATCAACATCCCCGGCACCCGTCCCGCCGGAGTGTACACCGCGGGGGTAGCACAGAGATTCGTCAACATCGACGGCTATCTTCCCGGAAAAGAGATCGTCATCCTGGGCTCGGGGGACATCGGGCTGATAATGGCAAGAAGGCTTACCCTTGAGGGCGCCCGGGTGAAAGGCGTTTACGAAATTATGGACTATCCCGGAGGTTTGAAGAGGAACATCGTTCAATGCCTCAACGACTTCGATATCCCCCTCCATTTATCTCATACAGTGACGGAGATACGAGGCAATGAGCGTGTAGAAGGCGTTGTGGTATCAAGAGTAAATGGGAAAATGCAGCCGGTCGAAGGTAGTGAAGAATTCATAGCATGCGATACACTGCTTCTTTCCGTGGGACTAATCCCGGAGAATGAGCTGTCAAAGGGAGCCGGAATAGAGCTCAGCACAACCACAAAAGGCCCGGTTACTACTGAGACAATGGAAACACCAGTGCCCGGAATATTTTCCTGCGGTAATGTCTCCACCGTATTTGACCTGGTGGATTACGTCGCCCAAACCGGCATGGCCGCCGGCAGGAACGCCGCAGGCTACGCGGCAGGAGACTGGAAGAAGGCGGGGAATTCAGTCGAGGTAATTCCAGGGGAGGATGTGAGAGTGCTCTTTCCCCAGCGCTATTCTTTTCGGGATGACCTCACTTTGTTCATCCGATCGGAAAGGTCAATCGAGAGCCCTGTAAGCATAGACATCTCCCCGCTTGAAATACACATTAAGAAGCTTTACGCCAGGCCAAACGAAATGATCAGGGTGAAACTGCCCCGGGATAAATTAAAAGGCGTTACTGAATCCATAACGGTCAGTATTACAGAGAGATAACGATGGATGTAGTGAGGAAACACTTCACCTGTGTTACCTGTCCCATCGGCTGCGAGATGGATGTGGAGCTTAAAGACGGCCAAGTAGTTTCCATGGAAGGAAACAAATGTAAAAAAGGGCAGGAATTCGTGTCGCAGGAGTTGGAAGAGCCGATGCGTATTTTAACCACAACGGTCCCTATCAAGGGGGCGAAGTGGGCAATGCTTCCTGTCCGCACCGATAAACCAATCCCGAAGCGATTGTTCTTCAGGGCGATCGAAGAAATGGCAAATATGAAACTGCGGGCGCCTGTTAAGATTTCCAAAGTGATAGCTAGAGATATCGCCGGCACCGGCGCAGATATAGTAGCCACCAGAAGTATGAACCGGGAAAAGAGAGGCAAGTCTTTTTAGATATGCAGGGGCTAACGCCAAGATGCCAAGCGCTATAAAGAGCTCAATCAATGTCGGCTTCCGCAAACGCCTCCAGGAAAAATTTCCGTAGCCCTGCACGCTTTCACCTCAACGGGACATTCGCAGTGCATCATCCGCCTTAGTGCCCACAAGATTGCGGTCCCGAGCTTGAGACCGGATAGCCAACTGAAGCATCCCGATATCACTATTGAGCCGTACTATTGTCACCAATGATGCTGAAGGTCACCGGCGGCTCATTATCTTCTTCAGATAAATATGTTGCATAAACTGTACCGAAAAGTTCCGATCTCTCCAGAGCGAGAACATAGTCAGCAACACTCGATTTCTTATCAGCATCACCCACCAGGGTGATCTGAGATGATGTTTCGTATATCGATGTGAGCTGAACTCCCCTGGGGAGAACGCCAAGCGCAAGCTGCAGGCATTCTGACAGGCTGCTCGGCCCGAGGTCAAGGAGAACGGCAACAGAGGCCAGGATAGCCTCGCGTTCTTGCTCAAGCCTGTTTATTTCCGCCTCTGCATCTTCGACAGCATTAGCCGTTCTTATGACGACCTCCCTCATATCATCGATTTGTCGATTGACACTGACCAGCTCGTTCCGGGTAGCGGCGATCTCAGTCTCGCCGTCAAGACTCCATTGATACATAAAGAACAGCAGCGCTATGAGTCCTAATGCCACCAATGGATAAAGCATGCTGGTTGGCGATATCGGTCGAAGGCCGTGTCTCCAGGGAAGAACATTGGGATTGACAACCGGTAGACGAGTACCACCGGCCACAGCACTTTTCTTCGATGAACACTGTCTGCGAGCAAGACCAATATTGACAGCGTACTTGCCAAGCGGAAAATCAAAAGGAAATTTGCCAGGCGGCGCCAATTTCTCAACCGGGCTGTCTATTGCCGCTTTCACAAGATCGCAAGCACTGGCATCATCGGCCAGCAGTCCAGTCAGATAAACCGGCGTCGTTGACTCCAGAGGACGCTCGGGGAGACCGCTATTATAGAACTCTATAGTACGAGCAAGCTCATCCTTCAGTTGGGGAATTCTATCCTCGAACACCATCCCCGCACTTCTCGATACCACGGTACGCATTATGACAGGGATGCCACCACTGACCACTACTAAATCAAAGGTGTCGAGTTCCATATCTATAATCAACGCTTCTTCTCGATTCACTGCTCTGACCAGCGCCAGGGGTTTGAGATTAACTACAGCGGGTCTGATGTCAGCGTGCGCCAGTGCTTGAATCTCCGTGTCAAGAAGGTCGCGTGGTACCCCGATGACGAAAATTTTTCTTTCCGCACTTTTTGATGAAAGACGCTGGTGGGAGAGATATATCTCATCCAATGGGACCGGCATCTCCCTTTCAGCCTCATATCGTATAGCTTCCTCCATCAAGTTGGGCTTCAATCCGGGTAGACCGAATATCCGGAGGACAGAACGGATGCCCGACAGACTGGCTATTACTCCATTCCTGGGTAGCTTCTTCTCCAGAAATAGAGCGTTGACGGCTGAACTAACCCGCAGGCTGTCATGTATAAAGCCACCTTTAATAAGGCCGAGTGCCAGAGGTATAGTGCCCCAGCTTAAAATACGCCTGCCCCTCATTACGAGGAATCTTATATCACTCGACTCGATATTCAGCGTCACAAAGCTGCCAGCAAACACGTGAGTTCCTCCAACCTAAAATAAATAAGACTTTCAACTCCGCGAATAGTAGACAGAGAAATCCAAGATGGTGTCATAGGACTCCCCACTGCCATCAATGCTTATTTCATTTATGCTCACTATACTGAACTGCCCGTTCTCCACTTGATCGATAAATACTGCCAGGTCTTTAAGCTTGCCTCTCGCCTGCAGATTGATAAGCAAGGTAGAAAATGCAAGACTATCTATCTCTTCATCACCTTCGGGTTGTGTGCTTATCACCACGATCTCTATCTTGCTCTCTTTGGCTAACTGTAGAATCCTGTCCAGAATAGTCCCGCTACTGAGCTCGTCCAGAGGGTTTAACTGCTCTGCCACAAGCCTGGCGTCAGTAAGTGCCTGTTGTTCCTCCAGAAGCCTGGCCTCCACGACTGCCAGTTGTTCTTCGAGGATAGAAGCATTGCCGTTGTACTCCATAAGCGCATCTCCAGCTAAATCAAGCTCAGAAGCCAGCAGTTCCTGCTCGTCCCCCTGCTTGAAATACATCACCCCAAGCACTGCGTTTGCTACGATGGCAACCACGCAGACAACCAGAGCCACGGTGGAGAACTTAATCTTCAAATGTCCCCCTTCATCAGAGTAAGCTCTGTCCGGTAAACGAACTTCAAATCAACCATGCTCATTTCCACGAAAGAATCTCTACCCCACCCTCACCCCCAGCGCCAACCAGATCCTGCAGGTCCTGGCGGTCGCTTAAACCCGTGGGATATTCAAGTTCGCTGTTCCAACCCTGTAGTCGAATGTTGTCTCCTATGGCACACCCATATAGCTTACTATTTGAATCTAACATGATTGCACTGCTAACATCGGTCGGCGCATATGCCAGCGCCGTAACTTCGCTGCTGCCGTAGAGCCTGATGTAGTCTCCAGTGGAAACAAGAAACGGTATGTCTGCGGCATCTACCACAGCGGGGTTGATCTTGCTGCTGTTGTACAAGCGGATCCTATCCTCAGCAACTACGTTCTGCCTGCCCTGCAACTGGGCGGTGTTCTCCATGGTAATCTGGTTGGTGACATAGACGCCGATTCTATCGATGTCATAGCCAGCAGGGCCTACAAGCTGTACCACCTTGCTGTTCTCGATTACGAGATCATCACCATATACAGAGTCTTCGAAATTTACCATGCCCCCGTTGCCTGTAATTTCCAGATTATCCGTAACCTTAACCGGTCCCTCGAATGTTACTGTTCCAGTCCCGGAAATTCTCACGTCATCGTCAACTAACACAGTACCCGCAAAGGTGACATCTACACTCTGTGTGATCTGCAGAATATCGGCGACACTGACCGATCCGTTGAACGTGATATCCCCGTTCCCTGATATTTCAAGGTCTCTGGTCGTTGTACCCGGACCGACGCAAACCGTGTCCTGAAACGTGACCGTGCCGCCCGTCGAAAGCTCCAGATTTCGCCCGGTTCTAACCCGACTTTCGAAAGTTGCGTCCGCGCTATCCTCGATGTTCAAGTAGCTGGTAGTTTTGACCGCACCCTG
>Ga0180432_10000502_pt1 | contig 64026 bp, 33 predicted proteins | sample SS_ome_10_FD_132414 | JGI IMG/M metagenome (GOLD analysis project Ga0180432, IMG submission 132414) | Hypersaline lake sediment archaeal communities from the Salton Sea, California, USA - SS_1_MS_2 metaG | ecosystem: Environmental > Aquatic > Non-marine Saline and Alkaline > Hypersaline >... | reverse complement strand
GAGGAGTTCCAGCTCACCGGCAGCGAGCTGCGGGCCGTCGATCCCCGCGCGGTCGACCGGATGGACCTGCTGACGGTGGTTTCACACGAACTGGGCCACACACTGGGTCTTGAAGACCTTAGTTCCTCGTCGGAAAGCCTGATGAGCGGGACGTTGGAAACGGGCCTGCGCCGCGAGCCGGGTGTGGCGGAGATTGACGCGTTGTTCACCCAATTCTGAACTACCGGCACAATCATTCTGCCCGATTGCTCGCCTATCTCCACCCGGCAGCGAGAACGCCCGTGAACGGGCGTCCCGAACGATCTGATCGAAGCTTTCTTCTTGCCCAAGGCGCCTTCAAGGCCGGTGAGCTTGTTGATTTTCCGTGCCGGTTACTTGCCCGACTGAAAAGTGGCATTGCGAGGCAACTATGGTTGATTGTTATTAGGCCGTCCGCCGAATGTCCATTCATCGGCATCCGGGCTAGGCTTTGTCGGAAAAGTCGTTTGGAGTCATTTTACGACGGATTTCCATGGCTTCTCGACGGCCTTGGAAGGCCATCGTACGGGTTTTCCGACAAAGCCTAATCGTCATCCGGTTCCTTTAGAATCTTTTCCCAGAGCGCGAACCGCCTGGGCGAGAGTTCCTTCAACTCTGCCAGAGCTTCGGGGCCCTCGTGCAGGCAAACGGCGTACACCTGGGAGAATTCCGCGAGATCTTCGGAGCACACGGTATCGCCATAGCCGGAGACCGATATGTTGTCCGCCTTGCTGATCTCGTCCCAGGTCTCCAGGATTTTGGGATGGGATTCCCGGTAGACCTGCTCGAGTGTATGCCCCGCCTCATGGGCCATCGTGATGGCGCCGGCAGCGCTAACCAGGTTGATGTATCCTTTCCCGCCGTGACCAAACGCCCCGCCCAGTGTGACGTACATGGCAATCCCGTCTTCGTTATCGTCGGACACGGCTTGGCAGGCCCTCATGTAGGGAGGCGGGAGCTTTTGGACGCGTTCGAGCAGTTGGTCAAGTTTAAGTTTCGTCTCATCCTGAATAGTCAACTTGAAGGTATACGGCCCGCTTTTAGCAATCCACTGCTTACCCGGCACGCCGCCTCTTCTCATCTTGACCGCCTTGGGACCGGCACTGATCCTGATTTCCGTCTTGCTGTGGCAGCCGAAGCTTTTGTACAACGACGAAAAGATTTTCTTCAACGAGTCTTTCGGCTTCGCCTTCTTCTTGGCGGTCACGTCCACCTTCCGGTTGACCTTCGAGTTGCCCTTCGCTTTCGCGTTTTTGCCGTCGCCGTAGCAGACGACTTTTCCGTTGACGAGCGAGAGGAAGAGCCGGTTGTCGGCTGCGATCATTCCGTCGAAGACGGGTGGAGCTTCAAGGTCGATGCAGGCGAGGCGGCTGCCGTCTTTTGTCGACACGGCCCAGAGCGAGCCGCCGCTACGACCTTTGAGGGCTTCGGTCTGTTGGGCCGCTTTTCGCTTGAGCGCGGCGTCGTCCGGGTTGTGCCAAAGATTGACTTCGTCGATCACGTCCGGCGGGCCGGCAAGGAAGAGAGCGTCCTTGGTCAACACCATGGCGCGGACCTGAATCGGCAGGTCGGGCTTGATCCAATGGTACCTAAGCGCCGTCAACTGCTCGGGCTTGTACAGCTTGCCGCGGCTGAGCCATTGCGTTTGATTCCATTCGTATTTGCGATGTTCGGAAGCCGATTTTTGAACGCGGGCCGCTCCGTCGGCGGCCGGACGCCGGTCGGCCTTGTACAGTTGATATTCGATCGTCGGTGCCTGGGCCAGGAATTGCGGCTTCCGGGCAAACCCGTAGATCACCTTGTCGTCGAACGAGAGTATCCGGCCGGACGGGGCATACTTCGCCGCCTCGAACCATACGTGCCAGCCATAGACTGCCGTAACGCCGTACGTCCAGTAGCTCCGGTGATGCCAGGCGTCGTCGAGAAGCCCGACGGGGCTGAACAGGTGGGCGTCGTCGCGATCCTGCCGCTTGACGTCCAGGTCGGGGGCGATCCGCAGGCGGTTGCCGTCGAGGTCGAACGGCTGGCTCCGCATGAAAATGCGTTTCCCGTTGCTGGTCAAGATGTCGGGGTTTGCCACCGGCATGGTCAGTCCGAGCCATCCGCCCTGTAGCTTCTGAAGGTTTTTGCCTGTTTCCGGGTCGTTCTCGTCGATCTCGGTCATGGCGAGCAACTTGCCCGTTTCGGCGTGGAGCTTGTAGAATCGAAGGCCGCCGTCGAGAAATGCGTTGCGCCCGGCGACGCAGCAAACGGCCTCGCCGATCGGCAAGACGCTGCCGTGTACCGGCCACACCGATTCGACCTGGCCGCAGGAAACCATGCGCCGCCGGTTCGGCGCAGCCAGGAACCGCCACGCCAACTGCCCGTCGCTGGCGCGCAGGCAATAGACGTATCCGTCGTGCGATCCGAAGATGACCTTGTCGCCGCAGAAGGTCGGCGGCGAATCGATGCGGCTGCCGCAGGTGTATTCCCAGACCGGCTTCCCGCCGCTTGCGTCCAGCGCGTGGACCGTATGGCTTTCCGGCGCGACGACAAGCACAATATCGTTCGCCGACACCAGGCTCGTGAGTTTGCCGCCGATTTCCGTTTCCCAAAGCTTCTTCAGTTTTGCCGGAACGGTGATCGGCGCATAACCGCTGCGGGCCGGGTCGTGCCGATACATGGGCCACGGGGCCGACGTGTCGAGGCCTTTGCCGGAAACTTTGCCGAAGGCCGGGCCCTTTTGGCGTCGGTTGGCGTCGGTTATCGCGGTGTCCGCGCCCTTGCAGGCCGGCGCCAGCGCGTTGAAACCCGACGTCTTCGTTTCGAGAAGGCAGGCGCACGGATGCGGCCCCGTGTAGATCAGTCCGTTGGCCGGCATAATGCCGTAGAGGCACGGGCCGCGCGTCCAATGGTTGACGTCGACGTGCTTCTTGCGGACGTCGACGACCTCGATCCCGGTCCGCGATGCCAGGAGATACCGCGAGGTCCCCTTCGATCGGTAGCAGCGGGGATGGAACCAGGTCATCTTCGGCGGCCCGAATTCCGACTTCACTTCGCCCGTATGGATATCCTTGCCGATGAACTTGCCGCCGCCCGTGCCGGCCGACCAGACCAGGCCGTCGATGACCAGCGCGTCGCCCGGCGATACGTGGCCCGATGCCGGGTGAGAAGACCTCCACAGCAATTCGCCCGACTCTCGGGAATATGCGCTGATGTTCTTGTGGTGTTGGTAGAGGAGCACGTCGTCGCAGGAAACCAGCGTGGGCGGGTAACGCGTGTTGAGCGACTTGAACTTGTCCACGTCTGCCTGCCGCCATTGCTGTTTGCCCGTCTTGCGGTCGAGACACACCAGGTGCTCGCCGGTGTGGAAGTAGACGCTGTCGGCATCGACGGTGAGTGTAAGCCGGGCAATGGGCGAGTCGGCTCGCCACAACTCCTTGCCGGAGGCGGCGTCGATGGCCGCGACGTGTTGCTTGTCGCCGGGTTTCCATATTCCGATCTTGCCCATGGCCCGTGCCGACTCGGTCCAGCAGTGTTCGTTCTCGGGTTTGAAGACGTCCGGTTTGAAATCTTCGTTCACGCGCAGAAACAGCACGCCGTCGGAGATGAGAATCTCTTCGGTGCCTTCGGTGTCCTTGTATGTCTCGACCGTTTTGCCCGTGGCGGCGTCCAGGGCGGTCACCGGTGCGGTCAGCCCGAGCGTTGCATAGACCCTGTCGTCGGCGGCCACCAGGCGTCGCGGGATCGTGGCGGGCCCGGCCTTCAGCGGCCAGAGGTGGGTCTGCCACAGCGGGATATCGCGCTGCCAGAGGACCACTCCGTTGAAAGCGTCGCGGGCGACGAGTTTCCACTCGGGCGGCAACTGGACCGAACTGGTCGGCCCCTCGTCCATGACGTAGAAGATCCGCCTGGCGGCCGAAACCAAGGCGTTCATGCCCGACATCTTCTCGTGCGACCGCGTCCATTTGGGGCCGCCGTTCCATTGCAACCGGCGGGGCGAATCGACGACCGTGTCGTCGGCCACCGCGTTGTTGTCGGCGTCGTGCATGAAATGGGTCCACTCATCGATTTCGTCGGGCCACGGTTTGACCGTCTTCTTCCACTTGCCGTCGGTTTTCACGTATGCCACGCCAAGCGGAGCAAGCACCCGTATCAACTCCTCGGCCGGCACGTCGCAGCCGTCTTCGGCCACAATCAAGTTCACCAGGTTGTCAATGTAGGGAAGGTGCTTTCCGTCAAATCGACCGACCGACACCGGTCCATTCACGCCGCGCGATTGGAGGTGCGCGCGGGCCTTGGCGACTTGATCGGCGTCGGTGTCGAGACCGTGTACGAGATAGCCGGCGCCGGCGTGCAAGGCGGCCGTAAGTTTTCCGTCATCACAGCCGAGGTGAACGATCAGGCCGCCCCGGACGCCCGTATCGGCAAGAATGCGGTCGGCCAAATCGTCCCGGCAGGTATCAGAAGCTTCGGCGCCGGGGCAAAGCAAACATGCTTGGCAGCAAATCACCAGAAGAGGCAGTATATGGGATACACCTGGATGATTGTGGAAACACATGGTCGAGTCTCACTTTCTGTTGAACTTTTTGACCTGTGATACAATTCTGCCGTTTCGGCCATGATACCACGAATCCGGGGTGCGAAGAAAGGATCCGCTCGGCGGCGGCCTTGACGCTGAAGGCATATTCCTTTCCCGCTTGAACCTTGAAATCCTGGAACATTTCGGAATTATCAGACATCTCACCCCGCCACAATGTTGCACCAAGAATCGAGGCGATCGGTCAGGGGTTGCCTGGCGGGTCCAAGCCTGCCAATCGTACCGTTTCGTCGAAGTTGCGGATGGCGGCGGTTGCGCCGACGCCGGTGATGCAACACGCGCCGGCAGCCGCGGCGAGTCGGCCGGCGTCTTTGGCCGAGAAGCCGCGAAGCAAGCCGGCCAGGAGCCCTGCGTAGAAGGTGTCGCCGGCGCCCGTGGTGTCGACGACTTCGCCCGGCGGTTCGACCGGCTCGATCTCGACGAACTGATCCGCCGCGGGGCTCAGGAGCGCCCCTTGCGAGCCGAGTTTCACACCCAAGATCCCCGGCGCCCCATACCCGCGATATGCGGCCAGAATCTCGCGGGGATCGTTGCGGCCGGTCTGGGCCGCTGCCTCCTCGCGGCTGGGGCAGTAGAGGTCCAGGTGCGGCAGGATCCGCTCGAGCGGCTGCATCGTGCCCCCGTCGCCCGCGGCATCGAGCGCCGTGCGGCAACCGGTTTGTCGAATCGCCGCCATCACCTCGGCCAGGTCCTCCAGCAGACTGGGCATCAACGGGTAGTAGCCGAACAGGGCGAAGCGGCTTCGTGCAAACGCGTCGAGCCGGTCGAGGAAGAACACCTTGTCCAGGCGTTTCGGCGCCCCGACGCAATGAATGAAGCTCCGCTGGCCGTCCTCGGCGATCATCGCGGCGGTCACGCTCGAGGGAATGTCCGGGAAGGGGATGAGATAACGAATCTCGATGCCCTCGGCCCCGCACCGGCGCCGGAGCAGCTCGCCCCACTCGTCGTCGCCGACGTAGGACATGGCGGCCACGTTCATGCCGAGCCGGGCGAGTGCGATCCCGGCGTTCGAGACGATCCCGCCCGGCGCTACCTCGATCGGCTCCACGTCGACCAGCGTCCCCTCGCCGATCGGCTCGGTAAGCGGCACCGGCCGAATGAGAATGTCGAGCACGCAAGACCCGCAGACAATGCAATCGAAGGTGTCGTTCATGTCCTTGCCGTACCCGCTTTCGCGCCAACGTGGGCATTCCACTTGACCGCACATCTTACCAGGATTCCACCACGCAAACAACGATTGCGGGTGGAGAGGGGATGGGGAATCTGGGAGCACCGGAAAACCGCGCCGGGCGGTGGAAGCCGGCACGAAAATATCGTATGATGGTTTAGGTTCGGAGTGGACCGGATGGTCGCTGGCCGGGGCTGAAGGGGGTCGCCATATCGGCCCCGAGTAGGTCTCGGCGAGAGGAAAGTCCGGGCTCCGCAGGACACAGCGATGGGTAACCCCCACCGGCCGTGAGGCCAGGGAAAGTGCAACAGAAAGAAGACCGCCTCGCGGGTCCCGCCCGCGAGGTAAGGGTGAAACGGTGAGGTAAGAGCTCACCAGCAGGTTGGGTGACCAGCCTGGCTAGGCAAACCCCGCTGGGAGCAAGGTCAAGCAGGGAGCAGTGCAGCCGCCGGCTCACCAAGAAGAGTCCGGCGCTGCCGCGGGTCGGTTCGGCCCGCTATCGACTCCCGGGTAGACTGCTTGAGGAGCCGAGCAATCGGTTTCCTAGAGAAATGGCCATCACCCACCGCTTTGGCGGCGGGAACAGAACCCGGCTTACAGGTCCAGTCCGAACCTATTCCTTTGGAATCATCTGATTGTCGACGAACTGCAACAGCTTCGAGATGCAGAGTTTGTTCATGCTGGTGTGGTGTTCATGGGCCTCGACCCGAAGTGCCTCGTGCATGCTCTTCGGCAGCCGGACGGTAATGACCTTAGTCGGTTCTTCCGGGTTCTCCGGCAGCGGCCCTTGCTCGCGAAGCTTTTTGAGCATCTGCTGGATCTCGCGAAAGGTCCCGGTTTGCTCGAAATCCTCGAGCACCTCGCGAGTGGGGTAGTGGCGCCGAATGGTACCGTACAGACCGAGCGTTTCTCGGTAGAAGGTTACCCAGTCGGGCTGTTGGCGAAAGAGTTCTTGCGCAATACGCTGGACTTCCTCACATTTCTCAGTGGTAGTCATGGCAGACTCCTTGGGTCCTGGGGGCGTCAAGCCGCTTGCAGGCGTTTTGCTGCATCAGCGGTTTGTCGAATTATCCTGAGGAGTCAAGGGTCATGACAGAAGTTCTTGCACTGCAAGCAGTTACAGCATAATGCCCGTCTGTCGAGCACATTGCCCGAAAAGTGGGCGTGCCCACTTCTTAAGCAATCCGCCGATTCACGTTTCCTGAAGTGTCCAGTTCGATCCGGCCGATAGATAGCAGTTTGCGCAAGATGCGCCCCATAGAAAAAGCCCCCGCAGTCGAGAGCAAAAGCCCCGGCACGTGCCGGGGTCCCGTTGGAACCTACGTCTTGGCCAACTCGGCCGCGACCTTGTCGAAATATTGGACGCACTGGGCGATTTCCGGCAGCGAATTGTCCCAGTGGTATTCGTACTCAACGGAGAAAACCGCCTTCAACTTCTGGCGATGCACTTCGGTCAGAATGGCCTTCACATCCGCCTGGCCGGTCCCCCAGGGCACGTCATGGGCGCCGCGTCCATATTTGTTGAGGTCCTTAAAATGGAACGAGATAATCCGACCCTCCAGGGCCTTGATTGCATCGACGGGCTTGATGTCCGACCGCATCCAGTGGCCGGTGTCGGCACACGCGCCGATTCGCTTGCTGCGGCCCTTGCAGACTTCCAGCACGGTCTCGTAGTTCCAATATCTCGATGCTTTGGGGTGATTGTGAATTGCCAGATTGATCTGGAATTCGTCGCAGAGTTTCTCGATCCCGTCGAAGGCCTTGGGATCGGGTTCGGAAACGAGGGTCTCGATGCCCATGTCCTTCGCGAACTCGAAGGTCTTGCGCCCGGATCCGCCGACGCCGAAATTGACCAGTTTGACACCGGAATCCGCGAGCTTTTTCTTGACTTCCTTGCGGATTTCGGGCGACATGGATTCCCCGAACCGAACATCGGGCTTCTCCTTGCTCAGCCGCTGGCCGGGGTAGGCCTCGATCACTTTCAACCCCAGGGAGGCATTCTTGTCGACAGCCTCGTAAAAAGTGAATCGATTGAAGCTGTAGGCCTGGCATCCGAGCCGCCACCCCAGCTTTTCGGCGTTCGGGGCTCCATCGGCGAGTTTCTTGGCGAACAGGGGTCGGCCGGCGAGCCCGACGAGTCCAATTCCCGCACCTGCGGTCCCGGCAACTTTCAGGAATTCGCGACGTTCAATCGGTCTGGTCATCATTGAGTTCCTTAATTGGTTAATTGGTTTGACGAAGAAAGGGAGGAAGGCCGCGCGGATGGAAAACAGGAGGGTTATTATAAAGAGGTTGCTCTGATCCCGCAAGAATCCGCCCATTCACCAGCGATTACCCTCTCAGGTGGGGATCGTCGGAAGCAGCACTGACATCGATTCGCGGAATCCCCCGAACAGGTGGTGGATTCTTGTCGTACCAGAATTGTGATAGGTTTGTGGGAGTGCCCGGAAATCAAGTAAATTTTTTTGAATAGTCTGCATAATTGACGGGCATGAAAGAGGGAGTTACAATACACACTTGGAACAATGGCGGTCCTTTTCTGCCGGGTGTTCCCCCAACAAGTTCTTGTCCGAGATGTCTGCGGTTGTAGTACGACCTCTCTTGCCAGAGGAAGGTGAGTGTCCGTCATAAGGAAAGAGGTGAGCGGGAACTGGCGCGTTGCCACAATTGCCCGCTAGGGATTTATGAGTGACACTGCGTCGAGTAGCCGACCGGTCGACCCCGTCCCCGTTTCGCAGAACGCGGCTGCGGGTGACCCGGAGAACCCGCAAGAAGCGGGTTCTTCAACCGCGCGTCCGCAGCCGCAGCTCGTCCAAAATCAGCCTGTCCAAGATGACGAGCCGACGATCATTTCGACACGGCCGCCAATTGCATCCGCAACGCCGATTTCTGATTCGGCATATCGAATCCTCCAGGGAAGAATCCTGCCCGGCGACAAACTGGGGCACTTCGAACTGGTCGAGTACATTGGCGGGGGCGGAATGGGACGGGTGTTTCGGGCAATCGACACGAGCCTTGCCAGGTCGGTCGCGTTGAAAGTCCTCTCGCCCGACCAGGCAACCGACGAAGAAACACTCCTGCGGTTTCGCAACGAAGCCCAATCGGCTGCCCGGCTTGATCATGAAAACATCGCCCGCGTCCACTACGTCGGCGAAGACCACGGTCTGCACTACATCGTCTTCGAATTTATCGAGGGCATGAACATCCGCACGCTGGTCAGGCAGAAAGGGCCGCTGGCGCTTTCGGAAGCCGTCAGCTACACGCTCCAGGTGGCCGAGGCACTGGTTCATGCCGCGAAACGCGACGTCGTGCATCGCGACATCAAGCCCTCAAACGTGCTGATCACACCCGACGGCCGTGCGAAACTGATCGACATGGGGTTGGCGCGCCTCCGCCGATTGAGCACGTCCGATGCGGACCTGACAGCCAGCGGGGTTACCTTGGGAACATTTGATTACATCTCCCCGGAGCAAGCTCGTGACCCGCGGTTGGCCGACGTTCGCAGCGACATTTACTCCTTGGGATGCACTTTCTTCTACACGCTTGCCAGTCGCCCACCCTTTCCCGAGGGAACCGTGCTTCAGAAACTCTTGCAGCACCAGGGCGACCAGCCGCCGCGAATTCAGGATATTCGCCCGGAGCTGCCGGAGGAAACCGATCGCATCTTGGGGAAGATGTTGGCCAAGGATCCGCGGAATCGCTACCAGGAACCGGAGCGCCTGGTCCACGACTTGCTCGTGCTGGCCGAGCAGGTTGGCCTGCACACGGCGAGGGCGGGCGGCAGTCCGGTTTTGGGACGGGCCGTTGCGGCCCTCTATCAACATCTGCCGTGGATCGCCCCGATCGCCGCGCTGGTTTGCATTGTGACCGCCTTGCATTTCTTCTGGTCGGCGGAAGCTGAGGTCAATGAGCCGTTGCCGGCACCACGCGCTTTGCCTCCACAACCGATGCCCGGACCGTCGGGGCCACCTTCGCCGACAACCGCACCGGGGCACTCGTCGGCGGAACCGTCTTTGCCGGATCACGAGGGGACACAGGATGGCGCCGTCCAACCACGGCCCGGACAACCCGAGGGAACAGGCCACGCCGCTACACCATCGCCGGCAACGGCTACAAAACCCTCCCGCGAACCGGTTGGTCTGACCACAACCGAGCCATTGTGCCGAGGGATCGGTCCGGGCGGGGACAGTGGCGTGGGATTGGATGCCATTTCCGGTGGTTTGGCGACTGGCGAGTCGGCTTCTCATGCGATTGGCGTGCCGCCCAATACCGGAGATCCCGTGGCGGTGCTCACCGCCGCTAAAGGAACTCCGGCTGCCGGGGCCGAACCTGAAACGTCGATCGAACCGGCGTCAAAGCCGGTGGGATTGCTGGTCGTCGGCGACGCCCCGAAGGGCAAAAAAACCTATCAAACTTTGGGGGACGCGTGCAGCGCAGCCGTCAACGGCGACGTGATCGAACTCCGCTACAACGGATCACGCGAGGAACGACCAATCAAACTGGCCAATTTGAAGGTCACGGTTCGTGCCGGCGAGGGCTATCATCCCGTAGTCGCCTTTCGTCCCAACGAGGTCGATCCCATCAAGTACTCTCGCCGAATGTTTACCCTGGCGGGCGGACGCCTCACGCTGATCAACTTGGCCCTGGAGTTCCGCGTGCCGCGGGAAATCCCGGCCGATGATTGGGCAATGGTCGAAATCCAGGGCAACCAGACCGTTCGGTTGGACGGCTGCACGCTTACCATCCGGAACGCCTCGAACGATCAGTCCGCCTACCATCCGGAAGTAGCATTTTTCCTGACCAAAGCGGCGCCAGGCGCCGACCTGGCGATGGGAGGCGCCAACTCCGCAGAGACACCCGCTACGTCGATCGGACTGACGGATTGCGTTGTCCGGGGCGAAGCCGACTTCCTCCGCTGCCTCGATTGCCAGCCGGTCCATCTCGATTGGAAAAACGGGCTGCTCACAACTACTGAACGACTCCTGTTGCTCTCCGGCGGTCAGAAAACACCAAGTTCGACCGATGCGCTCCGGATCTATTTGTGGCACCTGACCGCCGTGGTGCAGCACGGCCTGTGCCGCATGATCGGCAGCGAACTCAACCCGCATCTCCTGCGGCTGCACATCAAGTGCGAGGATAGCATCCTTGTCGGCAGTTCGGATGCTGTCCTGATCGAACAAGTCGGCATGGACAAGACCGCTGAGTTCTATCAGCTTGTCGCTTGGCACGATGCCCGGAACTTCTACGAGAACTTCAACGTCTTTGGGCGCATCTGCGGCGTCGACCACCAACCGTTGACCGAGCCGATGGACTTCGAAGACTGGCAAGGGTACTGGGGGGACGACGACGAAGAACCTTCCAAAGTTGACGAGATTGAGTGGCGTCAACCGCCATCGGCCGATCGACCGTTACATACGCATACGCCGCTCGACTACGCTCTGGACAAGCCGGCAAACGGCGATTCCGCAAACGGCAACGTCAACCGTCGCCGCGACGTCGGCTGCGAAATCGAACGGTTGCCGCCGTGTACGCTGCGTATTATGGAGAAGCCCCTCAAGCCCGATGCGACGCCCGCCGCCGGAAGGGGACCGTCTGCCGTCGGGGATGGAACCGGTGGGGTAAAGCGGACACCACCGGCGATCCGTCCTCCTCAATCCGTTCCTTCTCCGTCGAGGGTAGCACCACCTGCACACACGCGAACCACACCGCCGGGTCAAACGGGGTCGTGAGATTGCAATCTTGTTGCAAATCGCCGTCTTCTCGGGTCTCGTTCCCGCTTTGCAAACCCGATTGACACTCAGCGGCCTCCCCGGGTACCATAACACTTGTCTGGGCGATTAGCTCAGTTGGTTAGAGCGCCACGCTTACAACGTGGAAGCCAGCCGTTCGAGTCGGCTATCGCCCATTCAAAAAAGGCCTACATAAAGGCATTTCTTGGGATTTGGCAGTCTGAAGCGCCGAGCAATCTGAAGCGCTTTCTGAAACGATTTTTGCCGTAGATGTACCTGGTAGTCTTGGGGTGTAGCTTATCGATGCCCTGAGTGTGGATGCGACGATGTGATCGGTCGGGGGCGGCATCCCCGCATTTTTCGCATGCCTCCGATTGGGGGCAAGCCAACGTACCTGGCATTAGACGTTCCCCGTGTGGAGTGTCGCCGTTGCGGCGTGGTGCGGCAGGTGAAAATCCCGTTTGCCGATCCGCGCTGTACCTACACTCGGTCTTTCGAGCGATACGCGCTGGAGCTTTCCCGGTACATGACGATCAAGGACGTGGCTTGCCACTTGGGCATAAGCTGGGACGTGATCAAGGATATTCAGAAGCGATACCTCAAGCGGCGATTTGCCAAACCGAAACTGAAACATCTCAAGCAGATCGCCATCGACGAGATTTCCACCGGCAAGGGGCACCAATACGTGACGATCGTGATGGACCTAAAAAGCGGCGCCGTGGTTCATGTGGGCGACGGAAAAGGAGGCGACGCCTTGGAGCCTTTCTGGAAACGGCTCCGGGCCAATGGCGCCAAGATCGAAGCCGTGGCCACGGACATGTCGCCGGCCTATATCAGTGCCGTGACTACGCACCTGCCAAACGCCACGCTGGTATTCGATCGCTTTCACGTGATCAAACTCTACAACGACAAACTCTCTGAGTTGCGTCGGGCCATGCATCGCGAACTCACCGACATGATGCAAAAGGATGCCCTCAAGGGCGTGCGTTGGTTGTTACTGAAACGGCCAGAGAATCTCGATCCGTCTCGCCGGGAACCGGAACGTCTCGAAGAGGCTCTGCGGCTGAACGAGCCACTGGCAATGGCCTATTATCTCAAGGAAGCACTGAACGAAATCTGGGACCAAGACGATGCCGACACAGCCGAGGCCCTGTTGATGGACTGGATCGTGTACGCCGAGTCGACGGGCATCCGCATACTCCAGCAGTTCGCCAAAACCCTCCGCTTCCACGCCTTTGGCATCCTGGCCTGGTATGACTACCCCATCTCCACCGGAGCGATGGAAGGCACCAACAACAAGATCAAAACCATGAAACGCCAAGCCTACGGATTCCGAGATCCCGAGTTCCTCAAACTCAAAATCCTCGGTATCCACAAAACTACGTACGCTTTAGTCGGATGAACCCAACTATTGTAACATTGCGACCCCCGTCGAGCACCCTCTATTGGGTGTTCGGCCGCGGATACGGCACCGGGCACAACGGCTGGTTCCGCGCCGGGCGTTTTGCCCCGGCGGGATCAGCGAGCCAGCGGGATCCAGACCTCCATCATCGAGAGCCCGCGGTTGGCCCAGGCGTAGTAGGGGATCAGCGATATTTCGACCGTGCCCTCGTTGGCGGGCTTCAGGGCGCGGGGTGCAAGCGGGCGGTAGAGCCGGTTGTCGGCGTCGGCCGGTTTCGGTGCGGCGGCGGCGGCGGTGTCCTTGACGAATCTGTCTCGCCCCTTGAACGTCAGCGCCGTGCCCTTGAGAATTGTGACGCCGCCGAGGAAGTCCTTGCGGTGCTCCGGTTCGAGTTGGATATTTTCGGGCAGGAACACGCCGTCGTTCCAGATTCGCTGGCCGTCGTCCCGCTTGGGCAATTCGAGGCAATAGACCAGCGGCCCGCGCATCACAGCGACCTTGTTGCGGAGTTTCTCGACCTTCGGGTGGGCTTCCATCAGGCGGACCGGCATGGGAAGGTTCAGCTCGACGACGTCGCCGGGCTTCCACCGGCGGGCGATCTTCGCATAGCTGCCCGGCTCGACGGCGCCGTCGAACGGCCGGCCGTTGATCTTCAGCCCGGCGTGCTCCGCCCAACCGGGAATCCGCAGGCGGATGGCGAACGGCTTGTCGCCGGCCGCCTCGACCACGAGCGTCACCTTGCCGTCCCACGGATAATCGGTCCGCTGAACGAGCCCCAGCGGCGAGCCGTCGGCCAGGGCGGTTGCCAGTTGGTTGCCGCCGTAGAGATGCACCCACAGCCCGTCCTTCGATATGCCGTAGAACCAGTTATGGATTTTGGCGGTCGTACGTCCGACGCTGGGCGGGCAGCAGTAGCAGTTGTTCGTGCGCCAGCGCAGGCCGGTGTGGTGCTTTTGCCCCGGGGTGCCGTCCCAGGCGAGCGGGTTGCAGTAGAACCAGTTTTCGCCTTTGAGGTCGACCGACGCGTTGAGGCAGTTGTAGGCGACCCGCTCCATGACGTCGGCGTATTTCGCATCGCCGTCGAGCGAGAGCATTCGGTAGTTGAACATGCCGTTTCCGATATTGGCGCACGTTTCGTTGTACTCGTTCGGCTGCGCGTAATCGGGGCCGAAGGCTTCGTGGACCGGATCGCCGCGGGTCGAACGGCCGCCTCCCATGGCGACGGAGCCGGTGACGTCCATCTTGCGGAGCGCGATGCTCTGCCAGATGCGCCGGAGGGCGTCGCGGATCGCCTTTTCGCCCGTCTCGGCATACAGATCGGCGGCGCCGCAATAGAGGTACGTGCCGCAGACGGCGTGGCCGACGGCCTCGGTTTCCCGTCGCAGCGGCACCCGGTCCTGGGTCTGGTCGGTTCCGCCGTTTCGGTGATGGCCGCCGGGCTTGGTTCCCCGGTTGTCGATCATGGTTTTCGCGGTTTCGAGATAGTCGCGGTTGCCGGTCGTCCGGTACATCTCGATCAGGCCCATGTAGACGGACGGGTTCCACGGGAAATGGACCAGCCGGGGAGGGTTCGACTCGTACTCGCGGTGCAGAAAGTCGGCCAGCTTCACCGCAACGTCGAGAAAGCTCGTTTTGCCGGTGGCCCGGTGGTGGATGCAGGCCGCGGTGAGAAGGTGTCCGAAATTGTACATCTCGTGGAAGTAGGGCATCTGCAGCCGCGCCGTCGTGTCTTGCCCCTTGTTCGTTGAGATGTAGCCGTCCGGGTCCTGGGCCTTTGCGATCACGGCGATCCATTCGTCCATCAACCGGTCGAGCTTGGCATCCTCGGTGAGGGCGTAGACGTGGGCCATCGTCTCGATCCACTTGTAGCAGTCGCCGTCGGCCCAGTTGACCCCGCCCGGATTCTCCTCGCACAAGCCCGCCGTGAACTTGATCCGGTTCAACTGGGCGGAACACTTCGGATCGAGCAGCGTGCCGTGCAACGTCGGCAACATGGACTCGCGGCACAGCGCGAACCGGTCGGCCCAGAACCCGCCGGTCCACCGGACGTCCGACATGGGGAGGCTGCGCAACAGCACGTGCGGGCTCTCGGACGTATCGACGGCCCCCCGTCCCCGGGCGGTGCCGGTCTTGTTTTCGGCGGCGGCGGCGGTCAGCACGGCGGTCGCCGCCAGAACGCCCGCGATGACCGTCGTGAACGTTCGCTTCCGAGAATCTCCCCGTTGCATGATGTCCTCCCGGTGTTTTCACGCGTCCCGCAGGACTTCGCCCCTATCTCTTTTCCGGAGTCTTTTCTGCAACCCCCCACGAGATTACGGATTTTCCGCGGCCGCCGCTTCGACCGGCGGGATCTTCTGCTCCTCGATCCAGAGCGTGAAATGCCCGCGGGGTGGAATGACTCCGTCGCGCGGGTGATTGTATCTCAGGAAGCTGGTGGCCGCAATGGTTACGGGGCCGCCTTTGAATTCGTCACGGAATTCCTTGTAGATATGGCCGCCGCGGGGCTGTCCGCCCTGGCGCTTGCCGACGCCGGCGTTCGACTCGGCCAGCAGCTTGCCGTTGACATAGATTGCAAACCCCTCGCCGGCGTTGACGTGGGCGCTGCCCCCGACGACGATCCGGTAGCGGTGGCCCTCTTTCAGCGGCGGGACTTCAAACGTGCCGCGGACCAGCAGAACTTCCTTGTCCCAAAGGGTCTTCGGCTTCCGGCTGCACCCGCAAAACGGCGCCGTGCACGTCTCGGAAAGCGGCGCCGGCTTGCCGCCGAGCTGTCCGAAGGGCGGCAGCCCCTTCTTCCAACCCGCCTTCTTGGCATCGAAGTCTGCCGCGAACCAGTTTTCCATGCCCTTGGGATAGGTCACCTTGCGGTACCGGCCCCCCTTTTCCTTGGGCATGGCCTCGGGCGGATCGAAGCTGTAGTAATCCCACTCGACGTTCTTCAGGTCGGGGCCGAACGCGTGCCAATCGTAGTCGTTGACGCCGGCCGCGCGATAGCAGTTTTCGAGTCCGTACATCGCGCCGCGCAGGAACTGGTTGGCCCGCTGGGGGCGCTCGCCGCCGGCCTCTTGCAGCAGGGACTTGTTGTACCGGGGATTGGCGACGTAGGACGCCGCGATGCCGTCGAGGATGATCGGGGCCAGCGCCTTCTGCGCGGCCGCTTTCTCTTCTTCCGACGGCTCGGCAGTCTGTTGCCCGGCGACGCGTTTCGGCCGGGAAGCCTGCGGAAGGGCTTCCGCTTTTCCGCCGAGCAGCCCGACCATCGCCCGGCCCAGCGCATCGCCGACGAGCATGTAGGTCTCGGCGTTGCGGTTGTAGTGATAGTCCTGGCCCCTCGGCGACTCGTCGACCTCGCGCCAGAAATCGCGGGTGTCGACCGAGGCCACCGTGCCGGCAAACTCGGGGTGCTTCTTCGGATCGCCGACCGCCATCTGGGCGTTGAGGATCTTCACGAACTTGTCGGCCATGTTGTGTCCGCCGAACCCGACCGTGGCGACCACGGCAGGCATCTTCGGCGCCTTGAACTCCTTGCGGACGTCGCCTATCATGTTGGCCATGTTCTTTTCATACTCGGCGATCAACTCCTCGGAGAAGCTGTCCTTGTGGCCCTGCCACCAGACGAAGCCGGCGATTTCGTAGCCCTGTCCCTTGTAGCCGGGCACGATCTTGTCGATGTTGTCCAGCGTCTTGCGGACGCCTTCGACCATGAGCTTGTACTCGAGCGATTCCCACTTGCTGTCGGGATCGGTCCGGCCGCTCGACGGCGGGCGAAAATCGCCGCCCAGCGAGCGATTGCCTTGGGCCGTCTTGATCAGCAGGACTTGTTCGTCGTGAAACGTGCCCATCACATGGCCGAAGCCCAGTTCCGGGCCGATGGTTTTCCCGTTCGAGGTTGCGCTTAGAGGACAGCCTCTGCCGCCCTCCGCAAGCCGCGCCTCCTGGAAATAGACGTCGTTGCGGACCGTCCACTTGCCCTGGTCGTCGACGAGCCACGGAAACTTTCCTTCGCGCCGGGTCACCGCTTCGAGGTCGCCGTAGCCCAAGAGGTCCATCTTCTGCATCCAGAACCTCGGCACCTCGCCTTGGAAGCCGGAGATTTTGAACGCGTAGCGTTTGCCGGCCTCGAGGGTGACGTCTTGCTTGACCGGGTCGCCGCCCGCCTCGCGACGGTAGACTTGCTTTCCGTCTAGTTCCATCACGCCGAAGGAATTTTTTCCGGAACCGCATTGGACTTGATAAACGCCCTTCTCGGGCACTTCGAGCTGGCCCTGTGCGACCGGTTTGCCGGTCGGCTTGCCGTCCGGACCGTAGACGGCCAGCGGGGCGATCTTGTAGTTGCCGACGCGATAGATTTGCAGGGGCCCTTTGGGCGCCGCCGGGTCGGCGGTGAGATAGATCGCGCTATACATGTTTTTGGCGCCGCCGAGTTCGCCCATTCCGACCATGTTCGACTGCCCGGCGAGGATGTAGACCTTGACCGGTTTGGTTGCGTTGCCCGGCTTGCCGTCGGGATCGGGCAATGTGGCGGGGATGTCTTTCGCCGTAGCGCCTAAGACGATGCTTGCCATCACGATGGAGACAAAGGCCAGGGTGCTTACCGCGTGTTTTCGTGTAATCATGGTGTTTTTCCTTCTGCTTTGTTAAGGCGGACATTGACGGGTGGTTGGGCATAGCAGCGGGTGGCTGGGGCAGGGCCAAGTTATGGGAGATTTGGAAGTTTCAGTATGATGCAGGGAAGAGCACTCGTCAATCGTATTTACAATGACATTGACAGCACCAGAAGATTATTTGCCACAGTAGCCACCTGGGGCATTATTGATCGTCGTTTCAATCCGCAACAGCGAGCCGCCTTTGTCATACACCTTGATCGAGTTGCCGAATGCCTGATGCTTCACGCGAATACCTTCCGGTCGAACCTTGTAATCGCTGATGACCTCGCCTTGATAACGCTGGTCGGGACGCTTGCCCAGGAACCGCATCACGTCGCGACTGCCGAAGGTGGCGATGGCGCCGCGGACGAGTTGCGGATAAATCTTCGCCAAGGTATCGGACGACGTGAACGCAACATCCGTTGCCCACTCCGTCTGGAACGCCGACCAGTAATACGACATCCCAAGTCCGTGAAACATTCGCCCGTGCGCGGGGTTCACTCTTTTGACGACGCCGTTGAGCACTCTCGGCCAGTTGATCTTGTGCATCCGGTCCATGATCTTCTGGGCCTTGGCGAAATCGTCGATCCAAGGAAAGCTATTGTCGTACCGCTCGTATCGTATTCCGGCTTCGTCCATTCGTCGCGAAAGCCACTCCCGGCCGTTGATGCAGACCTGAATGGAAAACGGAAACCAGGTCTGAATGCGAGCGGACATGAATCCGAACCGAGGGTCGATCCAGTAGTGGTAGAGGAACTTACACTTGCGCATTCGGGATTTCAGTTCGAGAATCTTCTTGTCGCGGTTGCGGTGAATCTCGTAGGTTTTGCACGGCTCGACACAAGTCAAGACGCCGATCAGCCCGTCTTGAATGCCGTCGTCCAGGGCGATGTTTTGGGCGTACTCGTCCTTCCGGGTTTTGGACGATGGAAGATACTCAATCGGCCGGTGAGCTTCTTCCGCCGCGGCAAGCGAGGCCGCGATCAATCGCCGGGTCATGGCCTGTGCATGTTCGCCAAAATCCTTCAGCAGCACCACCTGCACGATAAAGATACCCCATCATGCCCTCGACAAAGCAAAGCATCCGCAAGTAGCCCCGAAATACCACTCTGTCCCACCCGTTCAGCGTGCCCGTGACATTCTCGTCGTACTTTTGTATAAACTGGTTCATGGCATCCTCGCCTTGATAGAAAGGAAGATCGTCAGAAAACCTCCTATCCTACCAAGCTGCGAGGATACTTTCATTTCCTCTTTGGTTGCGGCCGAGCGAAGCAAGGCCGCGCTGAGTAGTATGTAGTAAAAGGCCTAGTAAATAAGAGGGTCTACGGTTGTCCTTCACGGGCGTTGATTGCATCAGGTTATCCCCTCAACTTGGTGCATAGTTATCCTAAGTCTAAGGCCTCAGTATGGGTACCTTGGGTCAATCCGCCCAGTGTGATTGGCCGGGAAGGAAAAAGGGGGATATGGGACGAAAGCGAAAGCAGCGGCGGCAGTCTCATGGCTCTGCCCGGCATTGGAAGCCGACCGACTGCTGGTATTACACGATGCCCGGCACGAAGAAGAGGATTGCCCTCTTCGACGCGGATGGCCAGCGGATTCGAGGGAAAGAGAACAAGGAAACCGCCGAGCGTCGTAATCAGTCCGGTCGAGAACCCCGCAAAGCTTCGATACGGGTGGCAACCGTATCCCGAGCCCGGCTGGTGCTCTTCAACAACGAAAAACTTCCGTTCGGGCCTTTCCTGATAGACGTTCCGTCACGTGCGGAGAAAGAAGTTGAAGTTCTTGACACTAACTCCAGGAATCCGAAATGACAATGACAAATCGGGTGAACGTTGGACTTGCTGTGCTGTTTCTTGCAGCCTTCTGTCATGCCGACGATTGCTTTGAGAAACCGTTCCGCCTGAAATCCGGCGGCGAGCTGATTGACGTCAACACGGGCCATGCCGCACCGTTTTTGCACGACTTCGACGGTGACGGTATTCGCGATTTGCTCGTTGGCGAGTTTGGCGCAACCCCCATGAAATTCGAAGGCGAGGATTACGCCGCCGGAAGGCTGCGGATCTACCGCAACGTCGGAACCGACAAAAAGCCCCGATATGACGGCTTTGAATGGTTCAAGGCCGGCGGCGAGATCGCTCAGGTGCCCATCACCTGCTGCGTGAGTTTCTGCCCGGAGGTCGTCGATTGGGATGGCGACGGCGACATGGACATCCTTACGGGAAGCTACCCCGGCCATTTGTATCTCTACCGCAACAGCGGCAAGGGCGAGTATGCCGCCGCCGAGATGCTCATAAACGAAGACGGTGAAGTCATCAAGCCCGAGTCTGCATCCAATCCACGTGCGTACGACTGGGACGGCGACGGGGACCTGGACCTGGTAATAGCCAGTGGGGGCGGCATTCATCTCGTTCGAAACAACGGGACACGAAAGGAGCCCGAATTCGACTGTGAAATAACGCGGGTGGAATTCCGTGGCGAACCCATTCGAATGCGCGGTCGCTTGGGCGTCGAAATGGCCGACTGGAACAAGGACGGCCGCGACGACATGCTGATTGGCCAAAGCGCCGGTGTCCTTGTCCTTTGCGATAGCGCAAAAGAGGGGGATCCGATCTTCAAAGAAAGTGGAGTACTGGTTCGGAGCATGAAGGGCCAAGAGGACGGCGGTGATGAGGGGATCGATTACCCCGGGCGGCGATGGAAGGTGCATGTGGCTGATTACAATGGGGATGGACTCAACGACCTCCTTGTTGGCGACGTCAATTACGGTAAATCGCCCCGGTTGCGGCCGAACCTTACCGAGGAACAACTTCGAGACGTCAAACTCCGGGCGAAGGTCGACCGACTCGTCGTCGAGCGCGATCTGACATTGAGTAGCCAGAAACGGAAGGAAATTCAATCTCAGATCATGGAGCTGCTCGGGAAACTCATGAAGACCTCTCATTACGACCCATTGGACATGGGTGACGACCGCACCCACGGTCATGTGTGGGTCTACCTCAGAAAGAAGGGGCCATCCCAACCCCGACGGCAAACCGAGTTGCCTGACGATTCAGAAGGATCTCGACCAAAAGTCCCCCCTGAACTCGGGAAGTTTGATCTCCGTTCCGCGTTTGAGCCGCTTCCCGCGTCGGGCGGTCGGGGGTTGCGCGTGCGATTGGGACCGGAGAGCAAGACCATCGAACCGGGCAAGGCATTTCGAGCCGGTTTGTTCTTTGAGCTAACGGAGGGTTGGACAACCCATGCCGGCACCGGGGACTCAAGTTCGATTCGCACAAAGTTCGAACTGCCGAAGGGATTTGAAATCACGTCCATTCATTGGCCCGAACCTCACGGAGCACCGACTTCCTCCGTGGAGAAACCGGCGGAGAAATCGAAAGACAAATACTATGCGAGAGATTTCGTTGTCACCGTAACCATTGCTCCTCCGGCGGCGCTCCCCTCCGGCACCTATAACATCAACGTCCATACGGATTGGCAGGCATGCGACAGGAACCACGTTTGTACGCTCGGCGAGTCGTTCAATCGTCTGCAATTGACGGTCGGCAAAATGTTTCCAACGCCCGTCGCGGCGTTTCTCTCTCCCGCAAACCAAGGCGGAACGGGAACCGATCCGTCGCGGCGCACGTCCCCCTTGAGAGGCGCTCCGGCATTATCCCCTGCAAAGAAGCCGGATGCAGGCGACGGCTTGTGCGCCACCAGCCAACCACACAAGAAAGAGGTCGTCTACTTCGTGAGGCATTTTACAACTGACCAGAAGCACGTCAAGCAGGTAGATCTGGTTCTCGGCCAGCAACGCGAGATCGGCCTGATGAACGGACGTGTTCTCCGTGTGCTGGTAACCAAGGAAGACGGACAAGTGCAGGTCCATATCGGTGGTAAGAAGAACGCCTGCAAGTTTGGTCGTTACACGACTGTCTATCGGGACGACCACTGCGTGGCGCAAGTGTTTATTGGGCACAGCGATAGAATCCCGCCGGAGTTCTAAGGGGACAGCCGATAAATAACTTTCTGGATTCAAGAAAAGTAGCAGGCACACTCCGTGTGCCCGCTACTTTCAATCCAAATCGGAAAGTTATCCTTCGGTCGTCCCTAAGTGAATGTAAGTAGATTAAGCAATTTCAAGCTTGACCAAACACAAAGGGAGCAACTATGCGTTACAGACAATACATCCTCTCGTTATCGGTTTTACTGACTATCGCGTTATGCACGGGTGATGCCTCCGCCGGCCCACTCAAAACGCACGGCATTTTCCGAAGCAATATGGTGTTGCAGCGGGGAAGACCGATCAAAATATGGGGTTGGGCCCCCGCCGGGCAGGAAGTCAAGGTCTCGCTGGGCGAGCGTTCCGCCACCTGCAAAGCCGCGGGCGACAAGGGCCGCTGGGAAGTGACCTTCGAGCCGCAGCCGGCCAACACGAAGCCCCAGACCCTAACCGTCCAGGCCGGCGACAAGACCATTACGATGGACAACATCCTCATCGGCGACGTTTGGGTGATGAACGGCCAGAGCAACATGGCCTTTGGTCTCAAGGCGGTCTATCAAGCCCCGTTCGAGGCCTCGATGGCCCATCTGCCGCTGATGCGCCATATCCGGATCAACGCCGGCGCCGAATCCGAAAACCTGGAGCCCGACCTGGCCGACAAGTTCATCAACGGCGACGACGAGGACAAGAACTGGAAAGTGGTGACGCCCGAGACGGCCATGAACATGGGCGCGATCGGCTACGTGTTCGGTTCCCGGTTGCAGCGGGCGTTGCAGATCCCCATCGGCATCATCGACAACGCCCGCGGCGGCGCATCGCTCGAAAGCCTGGTGCCTCGCCACAAGTTCGCCGAACACCCCCGGGCGGCCGAATACTTGGCGTGGGTCGACGAGCGGCACGCGGCGTTCAGCGAAGAGGATTTTCTCAAGGCCCAGCTCGAAAAGTGGGAGAAGGCCGAGGCTGCCTATCAGAAAGCGATCGAAGAGGACCGCAAGAAGGGCGTCGAGCGGAACCGCCGCCGCCCGAGAAAACCCGACGGCAGCATTCGCACCTGGTCGGTCCCCGGCCGGAGCCCGAGCGATGCGGCATCCTGCTACAACGGCATGTTCGGCGTCTTCAAGGGCCTGAACATCAAGGGCGTGGCCTTCCACCAGGGGTTCAACAACGCGATGAAGAACACCAGTTGCAAGCCGAAGTTCTACCGCATCCTGATGAAGCTGATGGTGGAAGGGTGGCGCGAGGATTTCAGCGATCCCCACCTGCCGGTTGCAGTGATCGGTTTCTGCGCCGGCGGCCGGGCCCAGACTCGGTTGAACTTCGAAGAGCAGGGGTTTTCGACCGCGGCCTACATCCGCGAGGCCCAGCGGCTCGGCCTGGCCGATGCCGGCGACCCGGAGCACACCGCCTTCATTCCCGCCTACGACCAGAAGATCCCTCAACTGCACACAAAAAAGAAGCGGGCGTTGGGGGAACGCGCGGCGCGCTGGGCCCTGAAAACGGTGTACGGCATGGAAGACATTTGCTGGGAATCGGCCAAGGTCTTGTCGGCGGTTCCCGAGGGGGATAAAATCCTGGTGACGCTTGACAAAGCCGTGTTCCCCGACGATATGGGTTCGGAGATCGAGGGCTTTTCGATTGCCGACAAATCAGGCAATTATTATATGGCCCGGGCCGTTGCCAAGACCGTCAAAGACCGGGAGCAAGCGAACAAGCAGGTCCTCGTTTCTAGCCCCCTGGTGAAAAAACCCGTGTCGGTCCGCTACGCGTGGGCCCGTTCGCCGATGGGCAACCTCAAGGTGGAAGGGAAACCGTGGCAACCGCTGCACAGCTTCCGGACGGACCAGCAGGACTTCTACGCGGAAGTGAAGCACAGCGATCCGGACGGTCCACAGAAGAACCGCGAGGCAATCAAGGAGATGTCCGACCAAGCCAAAGCGTGTCTCACCCGCCGCCTCGAAAGCGAAACGGCGGAGGACAATTAGAGGAGATTCGATCAGTTATTGTCGTAGCTGCGCTTTAGCGAGCGTAGCTACAAGATTTGTCTCAACGAACGTGAAAAGGAGATGAAGCGATGAAGAGCAAGAAAGTATTGTGGGGCTTCTGCCTGCTGGCAGCAATGTTCCTGGCCGCCTCCATGGTCCCGGCGGCGGAGCAACTGCCGGATCCGGACGGCAAGCCGGCCGACATGTCCAAACCGGTCCAGGTGTACATCCTGCTGGGCCAGTCGAACATGCTGGGCGCCGGAAAGATCACCGGCGACAAGGAAGGTTCCCTGACCTACGCGGTGAAAGAAAAGAACAAGTACCCCTACCTGGTCGACGACGCCGGCAACTGGACCGAACGCAAGGACGTCCGCAACGTGCGCGTCATGGGAAGCGGCACCGGACCGATGCGCGAGTTCAACAACGAGTGGATGGCCATCAAGGGCGGGAGAATCGGCCCGGAGTACGGCATCGGGTATGCCGTGGGCCACGCCGTCGACGCGCCCGTGATGATCCTCAAGAGTTGCATCGGCAACCGCAGCCTCGGCTGGGACCTGCTGCCGCCGGGCAGCGAGCGCTACGAGGTCGAAGAGAAGGACAAAAAGACCGGAGAAACGAAGACCTTTGTCTACGCCGGCTATAAGGATTCGCCGGCCAAATGGGAAAAAGGCACCGAGCCGAAGAAGATCGGCTGGTACGCCGGCATGCAGTACGACGGCGACGTCGCCAACGCGAAGAAAGTGCTGTCCGAACTCGAAAAGTACTACCCCGGCGCCAAGGGATGCGAGGTTGCGGGCTTCTTCTTCTGGCAGGGCGACAAGGACCGCTACAACGCCGCCCATGCCGGCCGGTACGAGCAGAACCTCGTTCATTTCATCAAGACGCTGCGCAAGGACTTCAATGCCCCGAATGCGAAGTTCGTCATTGCCACGCTCGGCCAAACCAAGAAGGGCGCCACCGGCAACGAAGGGCTGATCCTCAACGCCCAGCTCGCGGTCGACGGCGAGTCGGGCAAGTACCCGGAGTTCAAGGGCAATGTTGCCACCGTCTACACCAATCCCCTCAGCATGGGCGGCGCTTCCAACGGCCACTACGGCGGCAATGCCGAGACCTATATGAACGTCGGCGAAGCAATGGGCCAGGCCATGGCGGAACTGTTGAAGAAGTAGAATTGACGACGAGGTGAATCGAATTTTTGTCTCTGTTGCGGAAAGTTGGGTGCCATGCCCACGCTTGCGTGGGCATGTCGTGAATCCCGCAAGAAACCGCTGCATGCCCACACAAGCGTGGGCATGGCACCCGAAAATCCGATGTTCCACAACAGGTACTAATTTGCGCAACGCTCCGTGCCCGAACACGGACGCCTTCGCCGGAGCGATGCGCGAACCGGCGTGCGGAGGTGCTGATGTGAAAAGACAACTCGCTGAACTGCTCTTGCCGGCGGTGCTGCTTGTCGGCCACATCCACCCCGCCGCGGCCGACGAGGCGACGATCCCGCTGGCGGGAACCTGGCAATTCGCGCTCGACCCGGAGGGCGTCGGCGTCGACCGGCAGTGGTTCGCCAAAGACCTCGACGATACGGTCCGATTGCCCGGCACCACCGACGAGAACCGCAAGGGCGTCAAAAAGGACGAACAGTGCATCGATCGGCTCTCCCGGGTCTGGTACTGGAAGGGGCCGGCCTGGTACCGGCGGCGCGTCACGATTCCCGACGCCTGGAAGGGCAAGCGAATTACGCTGTTCCTCGAGAGATCAAAGCACACCCGGGTGTGGGTCGACCGGACGTTTTGCGGCTGGGAAGATACGCTCAGCGCCCCGCAGGTTTTCGACGTGACCAGTGCGATGACGCCGGGCGAGCATACGATCACCGTGCTGGTCGACAACGCCCGGTTGCCGCCGGTCGGCCCGTCCCATGCGGTCGACGAACGGACGCAGACCAACTGGAACGGCATCGTCGGCCGGATGGAACTCCGCGCCACCGCTCCGGTCTGGCTGGAAGACGTGCAGGTCTATCCGGACACGGAAAAGAAGCAGGCCGCCGTTCGCGCGGTGATCGGCAACATCACCGGCAAGGCGGCCTCGGGACAACTCGCGGTCGGGTGCGCGAGCCGCAACGTTGCCCCATCGTCGACCTTCCCATCGCAGTCGTACCCGGTCAAAGCCCCCGGGCGGGAGAACGTCGTTGAGTTCACCTATCAACCGGGAGACGGCGTCCCGCTCTGGGACGAGTTTCAACCGGCCATGCTGCGCCTGGATCTGCGTCTTCAAACGACCGTCGACGGGGTATCGCACCGCGACGAGCGGACCGTCAGCTTCGGCATGCGCCGCTTCGCGACGCGGCGAAACCAATTCACGATCAACGGCCGCCCCGTCTTCCTCCGGGGCAAGCTCGATTGCTGCTTCTTCCCCCTGACCGGCTACCCGCCCATGGACAAGGCCGGCTGGCTGCGCGTTTTGTCCATCGCCAAGTCGTACGGGATCAACCACTACCGTTTTCATTCGTGGTGCCCGCCCCGCGCGGCATTTGCGGCGGCCGACGAACTGGGAATGTATCTACAGCCGGAGTTGCCGAACAAACGCAGCGGGTTCAACGCGCCCGAAAGCGAAGAGGCGGCCCGGCACAACATCGATCGGCTCGACGTGGAGACCATCGAGACCAAGGTCTCGCTCTACGATTACGCCCGGCGCGAGGGCGAGCTGATCTTCAAGGCCTACGGCAATCACCCGTCGTTTGTCATGTTCACGCTCGGCAACGAGTTGGGCCGCAACCAGGGCATGTTCGAGATGGTGGCCTATTATAAGGAGATCGATCCGCGCCGGTTGTACGCCCAGGGTTCGAACAACGTCCACTGGAATCCCAGCCTCGCCGAGGGCGACGACTTCTGGGTCACCTGCAAGACGGGCAAGACGCTGCCCGTTCGCGGGGCGTTCTTCCAGGGCGACTATCCCAACCCCCATATCGAGCACGCGCCGCCTTCGACGATGGTCGATTTCAGCGAGTCGATCGCCGGCGTTCCGGTCCCGGTGGTCGGCCACGAGAACGGTGAGTTCCAGGTCTCGCCCGACTTCCGCGAGATTCCGAAGTATACGGGGGTGACACGGGCGCGAAACCTGGAGATCTTTCGCGAGCGGCTCCGCGAGGCCGGCATGCTCGACCAGGCCCACGATTTCGTGCTGGCTTCGGGCGCGTTGTCGGTGATCTGCCACCGCGAGGATATCGAGGCCGCCTTGCGGACGCCCGGCTTCGGCGGGTTCCAGTTGCTCGATTTGCAGGACTTCCCGGGCCAAGGCACGGCACTGGTCGGCATGCTCAACGTGTTCATGGAATCGAAGGGGCTCATTACGCCCGAGGCGTGGTGCCGGTTCTGCTGCGAGACGGTGCCGCTGCTGCGCATGAAGAAGTACACCTGGACGACCGGCGAGACGTTTATCGGCCGCGTCGAGGTGGCCCACTACGGCTCGGCCGATTTGCCCGGTGCCCGCGTGACGTGGACCGCCGTCGGCAGCGACGGGAAGCGGGTGGCCGCCGGCGCGTTCGATCCGGTGACGATCGAGCAGGGCAAGGTGTTCGAGGTCGATATGTTCGCGCTGCCGCTGGGCGATATCGCGGCGCCGCAAAAGCTGACGATCACGCTGGCCGTCGAGGGGACCAAGTATCGCAACGACTACGAAATCTGGGTCTACCCGCCGAAAGTCGACACGAGCGTGCCGCCGGGCGTGATGGTTGCGGACCGCTTTTCGGCCGCCGCCACGCAGAAGCATCTCGGCACAGGCGGCAAGGTCCTGTTGCTGCCGAAGCTGGACGAGTTGCCCCACAGCATCCGGGGCTTGTTCCAGACCGACTTCTGGTGTTTTCCCATGTTCCGCCGCGCCGCCGAGCGCCGGGGCATCGAAGCGGCGCCCGGCACGCTGAGCTTTCTCTGCGATCCGAAGACGCCCGCCTTGGCCGAGTTCCCCACCGAGTTCCACAGCAACTGGCAGTGGTGGCACCTGGTGAAAAACTCTCGGCCGATCATCCTGGACGACACGCCGGACGGCTACCGCCCCCTCGTTCAGGCGATCGACAATTTCGAACGGAACCACAAGCTCGGCCTGATCTTTGAAACCCGGGTCGGCCGCGGCAAGATGCTGGTCTGTGCCGTCGATCTGCTCGGCCATCAGGACAAGCCCGAGGCCCGCCAACTGCTGCACAGCCTGTTGCGCTACCTCGGCTCGGCGGCCTTTGCTCCCAAGGCGGAGTTGGATCGCGACCTTTTGAAGAAACTGTTTCCCGGTGCGGAGAAAGGAATGTGATTGCCATGAACAGAAAGGTGTTTTTCGGCGCGGCGCCTCTGCTGGCGTTGCTGACGGGTGTCGCCAACGTGCCGGCGCAGGACGCGAGCAACCCCGATCCGCAACAGAACTCGGTCGAGCAGTTGCAGCGGGACTTCCGCAAACTCGAATTCGGCATGTTCATCCACTACAACATGGCCACCTACAAGGGCGTCCAGTGGGTTGCGGGCTACCCCAGCCCGGCCGATTTCGATCCGGGCGGGAAGGTCGACACCGACGCCTGGGCCGACGCGGCGAAGGCGGCCGGGATGAAATACGGAGTCCTGACCGCAAAGCACGTCGCCGGCTTCTGCCTTTGGGACAGCAAGTACACGACCTACGACGTGATGCACCCCGACTGCCCTTATAAGCGGGATCTCGTCGCCCAATTCATCGAGTCGTTCAAGAGCCGGGGCCTGAAAGCCGGGCTCTACTATTGCTGGCGCAACCCGGGATTCGGCGACCCCAAGAAGTTCAAGGTCCTGCCGCCGGAATGCGATCCCGCGACCCACTCGATGCAGCAGCAGATCGACTTCCAGAAGAAACAGATCACCGAGCTTCTCCAGAAGTACCCGGACGTCTTTTATGTGTGGAACGACGGGCTCGACCCCGATATCATGCCGGCGGAAGCGGCCCGGAAATTCATCCGCGGCACGCGCCCCAACGTCCTTGCCAGCTCCAACTGGTGGGACTGGGGCAAAAAGGGAAGGCCCTACCTGGACATCGCCGTCAAGGAAATGAGGCCGTTTCCGGAAACGAACACCGCGCCGGGCGAAACGTGCTGGTGCCTCGAACGGAAATGGTTCTGGAGCACGGGGGCACGCGCCAAAACGTCCAAGCAAATGCTCGGCCTCATGGCCACGGCAAACGCCAGAAATTCCAATTTCCTGCTGAACGTCGGCCCCGATCAAAGCGGCAAGATCGTGCCGTCGAGCATCGAGACGCTGGCCGAAATCGGAAAGCTGCGGGCTCCCAAGGCACCCCAACGATAGGAATGAGGGAAGACGGCAAATCCTCTGACAAAAGGAAAGGACACGAAGCTACCTATGAGAACGAAGACGAGGACGGCTATCTGCGCGGCGCTGATCGCCATGGCGACCGGGGCATCCAGCGCATGGGCGGCCAAGAAGGCGGCGCCGGAAACGCCGCTCACCGAGGCAGGGCAGAGACTCCTGGAGCGCTATACCGGCATGCTCGCGGAGCTAAAGGCAGAGATTTCCAAGGCACTGCCGGCCATCGACGAACAGAAAAAGTCCGCCTATCTGAAGGCCCGCGAGGCCGAAAAGGCCGCGGTGGCGGAGCTCGAAGCGGCGCAGAAGCGCCTCGGCAAGGTCGCAACGGCGCAAGCCCTGGTCAATCACGCGACAGGGAAGTGGATCGGCGGGGCCGAGCGGGGTATCTCGGAAGCGAGGGCGAAGCTGAAGGAGGCCGCCACCGAAGCCGAACATAAAGCGGCGCAGGAAGAACTGCTCAAATGGCAGAAAAATCGCGAAGACGGGATCAGAGCGCTCAAGCAGCGTCAGGAAGCCTTAGTACGTCATAAACCCACGGCCTACGGCCGTGCGACCCTGGGGGCTAAGCCGTTCCGGCGTGCCCTGAAGTAGGGATACGCACATGTTCGGTGAGAATGCAAGTATCATGTGATCTTCATTCCGAAATACCGAAGGAAAGTGATCTATACTACTAACCTCAAACATCGTTAAGTTTTTGACAAAGATTCTTGGCCAATCGACTGTAACACGTTAGTATCTCGTAAAACCACGGCCTACGGCCGTGGACCCGAAGAGGTTCGACCGATCCGTCGTGAACAAGGCGGGAGGAGCGAAATCAGACATAACGGATGGTGTTCCTGCCATGTCGAAGTCAGTGGTCGTGCAGCGTCTTGATCGTGAATGAACATAGAGAATCCGGGCTACATGAGAAACGTGATGGGGGCCGATGAAAGCGAGCACTGGCCAACTGATTTGCGGCACCGTCTATGACACGCATGCAGTCGATTATAGCTCCTGAGCGATAACTCGGAACCAAGGCCCCCTTGGGGGGCCTTCCTAAAGCCTCCCGCTATGCGGGAGGATATTTACTTAATCGAGTTCCAATAATGCTACGAGTGCAAGCCTGCTGCCGACTTCCTAGCAAAGCTGAACCAACTGCATCGGTGTGATGAATAGTCCTCGACAATTCTGATCATCGTCGATCTCATCGAAGGCCACAAGGTTTGGCCTGTCCGCTGGGGCGTTGACAAGGAACCGCACCTTCCCAACGTCCAGCATGCTGTTGAGTGCATCCACATCGTTTTGGGGATTTTCGGCGAAGCTGCGGACGTTCGCAAAGACGGTCATCTCGATGTCGGAGCGGACCTTACGTGACAAACAGGTCCTTCGTCGAGAAACTCGGATCGCTGGTGAGATGTACGCCGAGCCGCCGCAGACCGGTCTCGTCGCCGGGTGTCGGGATGTGGGTCACGTGGACGTCGCAGCCGCGGAGTTCCTTGAGCTTCTCGACACACAACTGGGCGGTCGGGTTGGTGGTCGCACTGATCGCCAGGGCAATTAACGTCTCTTCGAGATCAAGACTCACTGCCTTCGTGTTGAGAACGTCGCGCTTCAGCCTGCCAACCGATTCGGTGATGCTGGGGGAGAGGAGATGGATTTCATCGGGGACGCCGGCAAGGTGCTTGGCGGCATTGAGGACCAGGCTCGAGGCGGCGTGCATCAGGGAAGAGTTTTTGCCCGTAATCATGGTTTCATCGCGAAGCCGAACCGCCGCGCCGCAGTAGATCCCGCGGTTGCCCTTTCCTTGTTCTTTTGCCTTGCGGGCAGCTTCTCGGGCGGGAGCAACCGTGGGGCGGTCCTCGGGTGTCAGGTCGAGCATTTCCATGAGGCGCTTCGCCCGCTCGACGGTCTCCTGCCCCGCCAGCCCCATGATGTACTCGGAACTGTAGCGGAAGTAGCGGCGGATAATCTCCTCACAGGCGGCCCGGCGCACCACGTTGTCGTCGACGATTCCCGCTCCGGCGCGATTCACACCCATGTCGGTGGGCGAGTGATAGACCGACTCGCCGCCGGTGATCCGTTCGAGGATTTTGCGCACCACCGGAAAGGCCTCGACGTCGCGGTTGTAGTTGACGGCCGTTTCGCCGTAGATCTCCAAATGGAACGGGTCAATCAAGTTGACGTCGTGCAGATCTGCGGTAGCCGCCTCGTAGGCAATGTTGACCGGGTGATTCAGCGGGAGATTCCAGATCGGGAATGTCTCGAACTTGGCATAGCCGGCCAGGACGTCCCGCTGGTGTTCATGGTACATCTGGTTAAGGCAGGTGGCCAACTTGCCGCTTCCCGGTCCCGGCCCGGTAACGACGACCAGCGGCTTGCTTGTTTCCACATAGGGGTTGGCGCCAAAGCCGTGTTCACAGACGATACGGTCGACGTCGGTAGGATAGCCCCCGGTTGCACGATGGGTGTAGACGTCGATGCTGCGATGGCCAAGGCGGTTCTTGAACGACAGCGCGCCGGGTTGTTCGTCGAACCGGGTAATGACGACGGCGCGGAGGTTGACTCCCCAATCGCGGAGGTCGTCGATCAGCTTCAGGGCGTCGGCGTCGTAGGTGATGCCGAAATCTGCCCGCATTTTCTTCTGTTCGATTGCCCCGGCGTGGATGCACAGGAGGATTTCGGTCTTGTTCTTGAGCCTTTCCAACAGCCGCATCTTTACGTTGGGATGGTAGCCGGGCAAGACCCGCGCGGCGTGGTAGTCGAAGAGAATCTTCCCCCCGAACTCGAGGTAGAGCTTATTGTCCGACTGTTCAACGCGTTCGAGAATTGCAGCGGTTTGCTCTTGCAGATAACGTTCGTTATTGAATCCGACGAGTTCCGGCATGGTGTTCCCTCACACTTGCGTCCACACAATCATCTAATCCAGAAGTCATTGTACACACGTGCCACACGATGTACACGGTTCAACCCCGTCCCAACAATAGGTACAGAGTTTCTCCTTCGGCAGTCCGATTGCGCTGACCAGATCGCCGAGTTTCTGATACTTTAGCGAGGTGAGCCCCAACCGCTGACGGACGCGCTCGACCATGGCCTGGTGGCGCTGCGACTCGGGATCGGCGTATTCGACCAGATGCCGGGCGTCGGCGCCTTCCAGCTCCTTGATTGCTTTGCGGCCGGCCAGGTCCAGTTCCGACTTGGACCGGGAGAAATTGAGGAACTTGCACCCGTAAACCAACGGCGGGCAGGCGGGGCTCATGTGAACTTCCAGCGCTCCGTAGTCGTAAAGACGCTGGATCGTAACCTTCAATTGAGTCCCCCGAACGATGGAATCCTCCAGGAAGAGCAGCCGTTTGGAGCGGATTAATTCGCGGATGGGAATGAGCTTCATTCGGGCGACCAGGTCGCGGATGCGCTGGTCTTGGGGCATGAAACTCCGCGGCCAGGTCGGGGTGTATTTGACAAAGGGGCGTTGGTAGGGGATGCGGGCCTCGTTGGCATAGCCGATGGCGTGGCCGGTTCCGGAGTCGGGAATGCCGGCAACGATGTCGATCTGGCGGTCGTCCGCCCGGGCCAGCGCCGCACCGCAGCGGTTGCGGACCTCCTCGACATTGATTCCTTCGTAGTTCGACGCCGGATAGCCGTAGTAGACCCACAGGAAAGCGCAGATCTGGTTTGTCTCACCCGGCGGTCGAAGCGTTTCGGCCCCGTCCGGCGTCATCCGCACGATTTCGCCCGGTCCGAGATAGCGGCTGATTTCGTACCCGAGGTTTGCCAAAGCGCACGTTTCCAGCGTGGCGGCATACGCGCCTTCCCTCTTTGCGATCACCACGGGCGTGCGGCCCAGGCGGTCCCGGGCTGCATAGATGCAACCTTCGGCCAGGAGCAACAGCGAGCACGAACCCTCAACCCGGTCTTGGGCACGCGCGATGCCGTCTTCGAAATTGCTCTCCTGATTGATTAACGTAGCGACCATTTCGGTCGGGTTGATTACGCCACCGCTCATCTCGGAGAAATGGGCGCTCTGGTTTTCGAAGATTTCCGCGGCCAGTTCGTCGAGATTCTGGATTCTTCCGACCGTTACCAGGGCATAGGTTCCCAGGTGCGAGCCTATGATCAGGGGCTGGTCGTCATAGTCGCTGATGATCCCGATCCCGAGCGATCCCTCCATCTTGTTGAGATCGTCTTCGAACTTGCTGCGGAACTGCGCATTGGTGATGTCTTTGATAAACCGGGTGAACCCCTTCCCGTTCCTTACCGCCATCCCGCCGCGCACGGTGCCGAGGTGCGAGTGGTAGTCGGTGCCGTAGAAGAGGTCGGCAACACAGTCCCCCTTGGAGGCAACGCCGTAGAATCCGCCCATGATGATCTATTCCCGGGTGTGGTTACGTTATGTCGTTGTGATACTCCTGTAGGCTCTTGGCCTGACGTTTTTCCTTTTTCATTGCGTCGATCCCCTTGGCGGCGGCAACGGCTGCTGCGATGGTGGTAACGTAGGGGATTTTCCGCTTGATCGCCGTCTTGCGGATGTAAGCGTCGTCGACCTTGCCGACCTTGCCTCGCGGCGTATTGATGACCATTTGGATATCGCCGTCCATGATCGCGTCGCCGATATTGGGTCGTCCTTCGCGCATCTTGATCATTACTTCCGACGCAATGCCGTTTTCAGCGAGGAAGTCGTGTGTTCCGCGAGTGGTGACGATCTTGAACCCGAGTTCGGCGAAGCGTCGGGCGACGTCGATTGCCGCCGGTTTGTCGCGGTCGGCCACTGTGATCAGCACCGTTCCCTCCAGAGGCAAGGGCGTCCCCGTTGCTTCCTGGGCCTTGTAGAACGCCAGCCCGAACGTTCCGGCCATGCCGAGCACTTCGCCGGTGCTCCGCATTTCGGGACCCAGCAACGGGTCTACTTCGTGGTACATGTTGAAAGGGAAGACGGCTTCTTTGACACCGAAATGCGGGATCGCCTTCCGCCCAAGGCCCAACTCCGAAAGTTTTTTGCCCAGCATGACTTGCATTGCAATCCTTGCCATGGGAATGCTGCAAACCTTCGACACCAGCGGTACCGTCCGGCTCGCGCGGGGGTTCGCTTCGAGGATGTAGACGGTGTCCTGGCAGATGGCGTATTGGATGTTCATCAGTCCCACGACGTTCATCGCGACGGCGATTTTCCGGTTGTACTGGTAGATCGTATCGATGTGCTTCGGCGCGATGCTGATGGGTGGGATGACGCAGGCCGAATCACCCGAGTGAACGCCGGCCAGCTCGATGTGCTCCATGATGGCGGGCACAAAGGCGTCCTCGCCGTCGGCGATGGCATCGGCCTCGACCTCGATCGCGTTTTCGAGGAACTTGTCAATCAGGATGGGCCGCTCCGGCGAGACATCGACCGCCGCGGCCATGTAGTGCTTGAGCATCTCCTCGTCGTGGACGACCTCCATGGCCCGGCCGCCGAGCACGAACGACGGCCGCACCATCAACGGGTATCCGATCTGCCCGGCGATCTGGAGGGCCTCTTCAAGTGTGCTGGCCATGCCGGACTCGGGTTGTGGGATACCCAGCTTTCGCATCATCTGGCGGAAACGATCCCGGTCTTCGGCCAACTCGATAGTCTCGGGCGAGGTGCCGAGAATCTTCACGCCCGCTTTGGCCAGCTCGGCCGCGATGTTCAACGGTGTCTGCCCGCCGAACTGCACGACCACCCCCTCCGGCTTCTCCTTCTGGTAGATGCTCAGGACGTCCTCGACCGTGAGCGGCTCGAAGTAGAGCTTGTTCGAGGTGTCGTAGTCGGTCGAGACGGTTTCGGGGTTGCAGTTGACCATGATCGATTCGAGCCCCTCGTCGCGGATTGCGAATGCGGCGTGGACGCAGCAGTAGTCGAATTCGATTCCCTGGCCGATGCGGTTCGGGCCTCCGCCGAGGACCATGATCTTACGGTTTGTCGACGTCCCGGTTGCATCGGGGGCGTTGTAGGTGGAGTAGTAGTAGGCGGCGTTTTCCACGCCGCTGACCGGTACTGCGTGCCATCCCTCGACCACGCCCATGGCCGTCCGCTGATCGCGAATCTGTTTCTCCGGCACGCCGAGCAGCCCGGCCAGGTAGCGATCGGCGAACCCGTCCTTCTTGGCCCGCCCGAGCAGTTCGTCGGGCAGCTCCTTCCCTTTGCACTGGAGGATTTCCTCTTCCAGCTCGACGAGTTCCTTCATCTGCCCGATAAACCAGGGCTTGATGTACGTTCGTTCGTAGAGCGTTTGGACGTCGGCCCCTTTGCGGAGGGCTTCGTACATAATGAACTGCCGCTCGCTGGAGGGCTCGGCCAGCATGGCCAGCAATTCTTCGAGCGATCGCTCGTGGAAATCCCTGGCGAATCCGAGTCCGTGACGGCCGATTTCCAGGGAGCGAATCGCTTTCTGAAATGCCTCTTTATAGGTTTTCCCAAGACTCATCGCCTCGCCGACCGCCCGCATCTGCGTGCCGAGCTTGTCCTCGAGGCCGGCGAATTTCTCGAACGCCCAGCGAGCGAACTTCACGACGACGTAGTCGCCCGAAGGGGTGTACTTCTCCAGGGTGCCGTCGCGCCAGTAGGGAATTTCGTCCATGGTGAGGCCGCCGGCCAACAGGGACGACACGTAGGCAATCGGGAAACCGGTCGCCTTGGAAGCCAGCGCAGAGGACCGCGAGGTGCGGGGATTGATTTCGATCACAACGACCCGGCCCGTCTCCGGATCGTGCGCGAACTGGATGTTCGTCCCGCCGATCACCTCGATCGCCTCGACGATGTCGTAGGAGTGCTTCTGGAGCCGCTCTTGAAGCGCTTCGTCGATCGTGAGCATCGGTGCCGTGCAATAGGAGTCGCCGGTATGGACGCCCATGGCGTCGACGTTCTCGATGAAGCAGACGGTAATCATCCGGTTCTTGGCGTCGCGGACGACCTCCAGCTCGAGTTCCTCCCAGCCGAGGACCGATTCTTCGACGAGGATTTGCCCGACCAGGCTCGCCCCCAGACCTCGGGCGGCGACGGTGCGGAACTCTTCCATGTTGTAGACGAGCCCGCCGCCGGTTCCACCCATCGTGTAGGCGGGCCGGATGACGCACGGCAACCCAATATCCTCGACGATCTTCTCGGCCTCTTCCAGGCTCTCGGCGATCTGGCTTGCGGGCATCTCAATGCCAAGGCGGTCCATCGTGTCCTTGAACGCTTGGCGGTCCTCGCCGCGCTTGATGGCATCGACCTGGACGCCGATCACCTTGACGCTGTGCTTTTTCAGCACACCGGCCCGGGCCAATTCCGAGGAGAGATTCAACCCCGACTGACCGCCGAGATTCGGCAGCAGTGCATCCGGCTTTTCCCGCGCAACGATCTCCGTCATCGACTTCAGGTTCAGCGGCTCGATATAGGTTACGTCCGCCATCCCGGGGTCGGTCATAATCGTGGCGGGATTCGAGTTGGCCAGCACGATTTTGTAGCCGAGACTGCGCAACGCCTTGCAGGCCTGGGTCCCCGAATAGTCGAATTCACATGCCTGGCCAATGACGATCGGTCCGGAGCCGATAATCATGACCTTGTCGATGTCGTTCCGTCTCGGCACGGTCTGTCTCCCTTCTGATTGGTTGGTGGTAGGGCGCGGTCAAACGTATTCAATCGTGGCAGGCGGCTTCGGAGTAAGATCGTAGAGGCAACGGTTCACTCCTTCGATCGAGGTGATCTGCGCACAGATCCGGTGCAGCTTCTCCCAAGGAATCTCGACCGCCGTTGCCGTCCTCGCATCGACGCTGTCGAGGCACCGGACAACGATGATCTGGCCGAATTCCCGATTGTCGTCGCGGATGCCGGTTGCCTTGTCGTTCAAGAGGACAGCCATGTATTGAAAGGCGCCGCTGTCGGCAAGTTCCTTCTCGACGATGCTGGTGGCCGCGCGGACCGTCGCAAGCCGCTCCTCGTTCACTTCCCCGACAATTCTCGTGGCCAGCGCCGGTCCGGGGAAAGGGATGCGTTCGGCCATCCTGTCGGGCATTCCCAGCAGACGCGCGACCTCCCGCACGCCGTCCTTCCGCAGCGTGGCAAGCGGCTCCAACACCTGGTAGCCGTATTCCTTCTCGGGATCGATCCCCAGTTGGGCGAGGATGTTATGTTGGCGCTTGATGCCGGCGACCGTTTCTTCAATGTCCGTGAGGATCGTGCCGTGCAGAAGGTGTGTTGCCCCGCTCTCGCGCACCAGCCGCGCAAAGATGTCCTGGTAAAAGGTGCGAGTGACGGCGTTGCGTTTGTCTTCCGGGTCGGTCAGTCCCTTCAACGCAGCGAGGAACTCGGCCCGGGCGTCGACCAAGTCCACGGGGATTCCCATCTCGGCGAAATCCTTGACGACATCCTGTGGTTCGCCCTCGCGCATCAAGGCGCTATCGACGAAGACCGTTTTCAGGCGTTCGCCCAGGGCACGGTATCCCAGGACGGTGAGCGCCGAACTGTCAACCCCCCCGCTAAGTGCATTGATGGCCACCCCGTCACCCACTGATTCCCGGATCGAAGCCACTTGTTGATCAACGAATTCCTTATAGTCCATAATCCAACTCCTTATAATACCTGATCCAGTTCCCTATACTCCATGAATCCCCCTCTCTTACATCTCGGGCGTGCGTGTGTCGATTGGCCGTGTGGCTGCGGCTAAGTGGGTTCTCAACGAGAAATCGGGGACCTTTCGGCACTCCGACCTCGCCACTTTTCCGGCTGCGAGCCGTCTCAAAGTCCAACACGGTAGCGGTTACTAGGAAGTTTGCAAGGGGGACGGCCCCGAGGAGGGGGCTGGGGCAGACTGTGCGAATTCGGCGCAACGATGGGTAAGTTGCGGCAACGGCGCAGCGGCCGTAGAATTGTTACGATTTGCGTACTACTTCAGCCGTCTGCAGTACGACGGCCTTTCAAGGCCGTCGCTGCGACATCGCAACCCCTCGACGGCCTTGGAAGGCCGTCGTACAAAGTGTTTCGCCGTTCGGCTGAAGTGTTACCGATTTGTTTCACTTCCGGCAGGAGAATTCCGGAATGCAAAGATACTCTCCAACATTGTCATCGATCGCAGTCCTGTTCATGTTCCCGGTTACAGTCCAGGCCGGGGGACAACCCGCGCAAGCGGCCGAAAATGCAGCAAAAACGGAACCGCAGCCAATCCTACAAGGTTTCACAATTCCGCTGATCGACTTGTCCAAGGACAAACAACGCCGGGTTGTGGTCGACAAAGAGAAAGGCCAATACCTCGGCCATGTGACGACCGTGCTGTTGGAAGACGGCAAGACGATGATCGCCGTTTATCCGACCGGCCACGGCCGCGGGGCCATCCTCATGAAACGCAGCACCAACGGCGGGCTCACCTGGAGCGAACGCCTGCCCGTACCCGAAAACTGGAAAACCTCGAAGGAGGTTCCCACCATTCACCGCGTCATCGATCCAGAGGGCGTGAAACGGTTGATACTTTTTTCCGGGCTCTACCCGGTGCGGATGGCGGTTTCGGAAGATGACGGAAAGACTTGGACCCCGTTGAAACCCGTCGGCAATTGGGGCGGCATCGTTACCATGGGCTGCGTCGAGCCCCTGAAGACCGGCAAGGGACACTACATGGCCATGTTCCACGACGACGGCCGCTTCTTCCGTGCCGGCGGCAAGCGAACCGGCACGATGACGCTCTACAAGACGTTCTCCAAAGACGGCGGGCTCACCTGGAGCGAGCCGGAAGTGATCTTCAAGCGAACCGACGTACACCTGTGCGAACCGGGGATTATTCGCTCCCCCGACGGAAAGCAACTCGCCGTGCTGTTGCGCGAGAACCGCCGCCGCCGCAACTCGCACTTGATCCTCTCGAACGACGAGGGGAAGACGTGGACCGAGCCCCGTGAGTTGCCCGGCGCCTTGACCGGCGATCGGCACACCGGCAAGTATGGACCCGACGGCCGGCTCTTCATTAGCTTCCGCGACACCGCGCTGGAAAGCCCCACTCAAGGCGACTGGTGCGGCTGGGTCGGCGCCTACGACGACATCGTTCAGGGCCGTGAGGGCCAGTACCGCGTGCGGCTGATGGACAACCACAGCCGCTGGGACTGCGCGTATCCGGGCGTCGAGATCCTGCCCGACGGTACGTTTGTGACGACGACCTACGGGCACTGGATTCCCGGCGAAAGCCCCTTTATCGTCAGTGTGCGGTTGAAGCTGGAGGATCTGGACACACAGGCGTCCATGCACGACAAACAGGAATGACCGATCGAGACCGGGCTCACTTCCGGTCGGGTGGCGTTAGATCTTCCGGCACAAACGCCCAATCGGCCAGGCGGCCGAAATCGGGTTGCCCCGGGCGCCAGCAACTGCCGTCCAGCGGAAACAGAAAGCGGACTTCCCGAAAACGGTCGTCCATGAGAAACAACATTGCCTTGAGCTTGTGGCTGGGCGTGCCTTCAAGGCGTGCACAAAGCAGGAAATTTCCCTCGGGCGACCATGCCAAAGGTATGATTTGCGTTTCCCCGTCGGGTTGCAGTTCCGGATGCCACCGCCCGTCCTCTCCAAGCCGCGAAAGACCGATGCCGAACTTGATCGAGTCCGGGCTTGGAGACACGTGCATCGGTGGTTTTGGGCCGAACCGGTCGCCGTCATGCGGGGGAGCGAGTCCCCGTCCTCCAGGAGGTCTCTTTCCGCCCATCGACCGCGGGCGGTCGAGCAGCCCGCGTCCCATCCCCGGCGAAGGGATGTCGACCTCGCTGAACGTGTGTTGCCAGGCAATGGTCTTCCCGGTTGGCGACCAGAGGGCACGTGAATCCTTCCGGTCGTCACCGGAATCCGTCCATAATTTATCAACGAGTTGTCCCCTCAAGTCGGTGATGTAAACATCGCAACTGGAGTATTCGCCGGCGCGTAGTGCGGCGACAGCCAATTGCTGCCGGTCGGGCGAAACGTCGGTGACCAGGCCGCCGTCTTCTCCGAGCGCCTCGTTGAATCGAAACACCAACTGCGGCTCGCCGCCGTCGAGATCGACCTGCCAGACTTCCATGTCGGCCGAGCGGTCGGCCTTGGGATCGCGGGTGTAGTAAATGCGGGAATTGGATATCCACACCGGCGAGAGCAACCGTTCCGTCTCCTGCCGGCCGGTGGCCAACGCCCGCGGATTGCTGCCGTCGGCATTACACACCCACACGCCGGTCGGCTCGGGTGGTTTCCCGTGAACGAAGGCGATCCGCCGCCCGTCGGGCGAGAACTTCGGATGAATATTGAAGCTGTCGGGATCGTCGGTGATCGGGATTTTGGTGCGCCCGTCGGGACGGCACAGCCACAAGTTTGCCCTGCCGACCGTCTGGCCGCCCCAACTGATTACAATCCAGTCGTTCACGCCTCGCCGACCAACGACTGCCGCGGCCTGGTTTCCGCCGGTGTCATCCTGCGAGAGACCATCATCCTTGCGGTCGTTCCGGTCGACCGTTGTCGTACCCTTGTCGGCGTTGTCGCGGGTGAGCAAGAAAACCGTTCCCAGCGCACCGACCAACAGCACCGCCGCGGCAATCATTGCCCAAGGCCGTTGCCACCACGGCAGCGGGCGCACGCGTTTCGCCGTGGGCATTCGCGGTTTCACGCGATACGGCATTCCTTTGGCCGCTGCTGCTGCGGCAACCTTGTCGGCCGGGGCTCGCGTCTTCGATGCACCGGCCGGCGGTGTTCGTTCCCCTTTTGCCATAGCCGGCAACGCCCTCAAATCACATCCCCGCGCAAACGGCTCCATGGCGGCGGCCACTTCCGCCGGTTCGGCGAACCGCTCGTCCGGGGATTTCGCCAACATCCGGTTGACGACAGCGGCCAGGCCGTTCGGCAGATCGTCGCGGAAATGCCTGATCGGCGGTATCGTATCGTGCAGGTGGGCGGCCGCCCGCGACATCGGGTCGGCACACTCTTGTCGTTCAAACGGCGCCGCACCGGTCAGCAGCTTATACAACGTGCAGCCGAGGCTGTAGATGTCCGCCCGAATGTCGACCGAATGGCTGTCGCTGAGCTGTTCGGGGGCCATGTAGTCGGGCGTTCCCATCGCCTGGCCGACGGCCGTCATCGACACACTTGCCGACTGATCGCTCCGGATGCGGGCCAGCCCGAGGTCGAGTATCTTCAGTTGTCCGTCGGTGGTCAACATCAAGTTGGACGGTTTGATGTCACGATGGACCAATTTGTGCCGGTGGGCGTATGCCAGTCCCACGGCCGCCTGGCGGACCAGCTCGCACGCATCCGCCGCCGGCAAGGGCCCGAGGCATCCCGACAACCTATCGAGATTCCACCCGTCCACGTATTCCATCACCAGAAAGTGCCTGTCGCCGATCTGGCGTGCATCGTGGGCGCGGACGATGTTGGGATGGTCGAGCCGCCCGACCGCTTTCATTTCCCGGCGGAAGCGAGCGACGGCTTGCTGGTTGGCCGTGTGAGCTTCCGCCAACACTTTCAGCGCAACGATCCGATCGAGTTGCGTATGGCGTGCCTTGTAAACAGTTCCCATGCCGCCCCGGCCGAGTTCTTCAAGCAGCTCGTACTCGCCGAGTCGTTCCAGTGCCGGCATTTCCGCGGTCGACATGGCGGGTGTCTTCTCCGACATGGCGCCCTTGTCGAGCGTGCTCATTGCAGCGTAGCCTTCCCGCAGCAGCCCGCGCGTCGATTTGTCCACCCAAGGCTGACTGAGCGCCCAGTCCAGGCTGTGCCGGAGGGTCTGGTTGTCGGCTTTCGTGATCCGGCGCCCGCATTTCGTCAACGCCGTGACGATGCTCAACGTGTAGAGGATTGTCGCGATCTCGTCCGGCACCGGGCCGTCTCTGCGGCTACGGCACTCCTTGGCGAACCGCTTTGTCAATTCGAGTATCTCGACGGGCGGGTGGGGATGGCGGAACAGCTCGTCGAAGGTGCGGATCGGCGGACCGTCGGGCGACGTGAGCAGTAGCATCGAATGCGAGGGCGCCGGGTCGAAACGGCTGAGGTCGAAGTCGATCGGCGCGGCAAGCTGGTGCTCTAGTATCGCCGTCAATTCGTCCGATTTCCACAACTGCTTGTCGTCGCCGGCAGCCAGCATGTCGGCCAGCGAGTGGGACTTGTTTTTCTTGTCGTCTTGTTCTTTCACGGCAACCTCACAACCCCCGCACGCAGTGCGGGGGCTTTTGTGAAACGCTATTTGTGCCGCACCATGCTAAGCCCGGGCTTTCGCGAGGATCCCCCGCAAGTCTTGAATTTCGATCTCGATATCCTCGTTTCCCAACGTGTACTCTCCCACCACGGCTTTCAGCGCCCGAGCGAACATCCGCTTGCCGGTTATCAGCACGTTCGAGGCCTGGCTGGGTGACTTCAGTCCGAATCGCCGGACTAAGGTTCCGTAGTCGAGGGGTTCCGTTCCGTCAAGGGCCGGTTGGGCGATGCGGGCTTCGAACACGCCCCAGACGTCCGTGCGGCCGGAGGTCTCGCAGTCGTTTTTCATCTGGCGAAGCGTTTCGCCGACGACACGGCGCGCCCAGGCGACGTCGAAGACGTCGGGTGGTGAAGACCCTGCTTCCAACAAATCGGCCCGCTCGCCGATGGCCACCAGGCGCCCCTCCCCCGGCGATCGCTTCCGAGCCGATTCCTTCCGGATCGTGTCGATGAGGAAGCGATCCAAGGCGGTCAACAGAAAGGTGCGGAAGCGGCCCATTTCTCGATCGGCCTGGGCGATCAGGTCCTTCTCGATCACCTTGCCGGCAATGAAGTCCTGCAACAGGTCGTCTGCCTCCTCGGGCCCAAGCCGCTTGCCGTGGACAAGGTGGGCTTCAAGTGCGGGCATGTAGCGAGTCAGCAGTTCGCCCAGGGCTTCCCGCTTCGCGGCATCGTCCCGGACTCCGGCCCGGGCAACCAACGACCAGTGGGTGGTCGGCAATCTCCCGTCCACATATCGACCCGCCCGCATCCCGTTTCTCCAAGGTCGCCTCGCCCCGCTAATGGCCAGTTTACCACTCGGCGGCGATTTGCCCCAGGCCCGCGCAGGATTCCCCGAACCCCTTCGTATATGAGGGTGAAAGGACAAGAAACCAAACAATACTCGGGCGATGCAGCCCGGATTCATGTCCGAAACCTTTACCTTACGAGGAGTTAGAACGATGAAAGCCTTTACGATTTCACTGGCGCTTGTGTTGGGAATGTTGGCGTGCTCAGAGGCCTCGGCCGTGGCAATTCGGGTTGGACGCGTTGCCATCCGCACCCGTCCGGCGGTGCGCCGGCCAGTCGCTCGGCCGGTCATTACCCCTCGACCAGTCTACACTCCCAGACCTGTTGTAGCCCCCCAGCCAGTGGCGACTGCCCCCGCACCGGCCCCGGTTCGATCAACGATCCGTGCCCACCGCCAGGCGGCCTGGGAGGCCTATTTGGACTCACTCGGATTTTAGTAGGTCGTTGACGACCTTTGTCAGATTCGTGGACCCACTGGAGGACAAAGACCGGTAGCGAGATACAGGGGATGCGACGCCGATAGTCGCGAAGCGCCGGGACCCACGGCAAAGCCGCGGGTCCCGGCTTTTGTAGGTGCTTAACTACCGTTACCTCGCAGTTGGCCTTCGCGGGTCAAGTCGGCCATCTTGCACGCGATCGGCTTGGCCCAGTTCTCGTGCGACCGGTTCGAGCCATGGTGCCGACGGAAGGGTAGCACACGGGTTTGCCGCCGGCGTTTTCGACGCCGCCAACGTGCCAACGGATAAGCAACCGTCATTGCTTCCCATTTGCCGTCATACACGCTCGCAGCGATTCTCCGTCGGTTATAAAGAGCATGTTCCGCGAAACCTGGAGGTCGGAAGTTCCCAAAGCTCTCCCCCGGGGGAAAGGGATTTCGGTCGCCGGGCCTTGGCGGCCGGAACGGAGATCATATGGTGTCAGGAGAAATTTGCGGTGCCTTTGGTAACTGTACACGAGCAGTGTCTCCGGGCTATCCTGGACGGCCCCCAGATACTCCGCACCCTCGGCCTTGTGTGCGAGCAGTTCCTTCCGCAACCGCAGGTCGTGGGCTCGGAGAGTCCGGCGGTCGCGGAATGTCTGCAACAGGAGGCCGTTCTGGAGAGTCATTTTCCCGTTTTCGTCCTTATCGGCCTGCACAACGTATTTGTACGAAGGATCGTCGTCGCGAAGGACGATCCATGTATAAACCCGCTCATTATCCGGCTTGCTCTTGTCGGGTTCGATGGACGTGAGGAGATAGGGTGCTTTGAACTCGCAAATCGACATTTGGGCTTGAATCAGACGAACGCTCCTGTCCTTGTAGTCACATCGGAAGGTCTCAGGCCGGTGTTTCTTGTCGACTCGGATGTGGGCTGTGAAATAGGCCGCGTGCGAACCGAATGCCACGTTCCTTAACTGTGCATTTAGGAACATCGCATTCTTGTCTCCGCCCATGCCGCGGAGTTCCTCGCCGGCACCCACGGTCTGTCCGGTGAGCGGATCATAGGTGCCCCAATATATCATCGACTGGTCATTCTTGTACCGGGCGGAGGAGATCATTTGTATTTTTCCCCCGCCGAATCCGGCCCGAGTTCCACTGAATAACAGCGGAGTTTTACAGGGGGCGAGGAGTTTTCCGGACGTCAGATCGACGGTCGCCAGACGCTCGTTGCTTCTGACGAACAACAGGGGCCCGGATCGAGCGTACCGGTGGGTGGTAACGGGAAGTTCCGTTCTCCAGACGGAGTTTCCCGTTTTCATGTCCAGGGCCACAACGCGCCGCAAGCCCCCTTCCATGAAGAGCAGTATGGCGTTGCCGTCGAGGAAGAACACGTCCTTGAGTTTGGGGCCGACGAACCTCCGCCAGACAATGCCCCCGCGAGGAGTCGTTTCCACACATTGGACAATCTCGCTTGAGTGGAGCAGGGCCCTGTTTTCCGGCGACGTCCCTTCCGGAGGCAGGAACAGCTTGGGTTCGCATCCGCGAAGAGTCCAACACGGTTGAATCGGAAACCGCAACGGCCCCGCGGTTCCAGCCGCTTCCGGGTTCAAAGGTTGCCCCAGTCGATACGAATCGGCGCTGCACGGTTCGTTGGTGAGCAGGTACAACCGATCGCCGCTGATGGCAAAGTTGCTGACCGGGTTGTCCGTCTTGGGCCACGGGCGGGTTTCCAACTCGATCCCGGTGCCGGCGTCGAACCGGTGTAACTGCGTCTGCGTTCTCACGTAAACCGACGATCCCAACCGAACGGCCCGGCCAATGTTCGGTTCGGTGAGCGTCGTGAACCACCGGACCCGGCCGGTCTGAACGTCGAACGCCGCGAGGATCGACCTGCCGCGGACAATCAGCGTATCGTTGAACACACCCAGCGACTCGACTGGCAGCACGAGTGGATTTTTCCAGAGGATCCGGCCGGTCCGGCGATCCAGCCCCATCACGTCGTCGGCATCGCGGGGCAGGCAAAGCACGACATCCCCGGCAATAATGGGCGCCGATCCCAAGGAGACCGCTTGTTGCCGTTTGCTATGCTTGGACTCATATCTCTGGATCCACTCCATGCGTCCGTCGCGGGCATCACACCGGATGATGATGCCGGCACTTGGCGAACAGTAGACTGCCCCATCGCAGACAGTTACGGCGTCGCCGTAGATGCCCTGATACCAGCCATGATGCAAGGCGCCGCTGTCCACGGTAAATTCGGAGTTCCAAACGAGCGTTCCGGAATCGGCATCGACGCAGGTGAGGCCCCAGTGTGTGCTCTGCGGTCCCTTTCCCGTCCAGCCGGCGGCGGCGTACAATTGGCCCCCTGAAAACGCCGGGTTGCCAAACGGTACGCTCCTTTCCGATTCGGGCGGGCCGGGCACCGCGGTTCCCCAAAGAACGCGGCCCGCGGTTGCGTCAAGAGCGGCAAGGTGACTCGTGTGCGCCCGGTAGCCCCAACGTGTGTAGATTGTCTTGCCGTGGATCGCGGGCCGAAAGAGTCCCAGCGCGCCGTTGGAGCGGTCGTAGTCCCAAATTCTGCGGAGTTGCGTCCAGACCGGGTGGCTCGTGTTGTGTACGTCGTACCAAGCCAGGATGTTCCGGGAACTCACCAGCAGATTCGAACCGCTCGGCTGAAGGGCCATCATCTCAAGACCCGTCGTTGTCCGATCGCTCATGTCGGGCCATGGTTTGACGGCCGGGATCTTCAGCAGTTGCGGTTTCAGCGCGTCCAGTGCGGGCGCATCGGCGTGATCCGGCTCGCTTTCCGGCATTCCCAGCAGAAGTTTCTGGCGGATCGATTTGGCGGTTGCTTCCGCGCCCATCCAAGGGAACTTTTCGTCATCTGCCGTGCCCTCGAACGCACCGGCCAGCTCGTTCGGATCGCCGCTGAGGGCCGCTACCATCCAGAATCCGACCTGCGCTTTCAACCGGATCTTCGGGTCGGTCGTATGGTCGCAGAGATCCTGTAACGCACGTCGAGCCGCCTGGCCGTGCCCGGCCTCCAATTCCCGTTCGGCGTAGATCTGCAACGCGCGCTGGGCGGTCGCCGCCCATGGATAACGGCGGAACAGGGCCAACAGTTCGGTCTGGCTCCGCGCGTTGAGATTGGCTGCACGGCGACTGACCCGGCACTTCGCTTCCTGGAGTTTCCGAAGAGCGGCCAGTTCCGCGTTGCCGAGCGACTTCAGGTGGGCGTCGAGCACGCAGGAGGACATGGCCACCCGGGTGTCGTCCTTGCCGAGCATGTAGGCAACATTGATGTTGCTTCCGAGCGTCCTCTGGATCAGCCGGTCGACGCGCTCTTCCCTTCTGCCCAGATCCCCTCGCAGGACCATGGCCCAGTCGCCATGTTCGTCGTCGGGTTCCATCTGGGCAAGCCAGCCTTTCGGTTCGCCGGAACGCCCGCCGTGGCGCCGATCCGCATAGTGTGCATAGGGCTGCGCGCGTTCCCAAACGTCCTTCACGCGTTCGTCCACGTGGGACTCGCCGATGCGCTGAAACAACTGCCGGAAAAGCTCGCCCGCCCTCGGCGAACCGACTCGATGGTACAGCTTCGCCCGGGCCAAAAGCCATGGCAGATCGTTTCCGCACCCGGCCGCCAGCTCATCCATTAGCCGGACGGCTTCCAGGTATCTTCTCTGTTGCCGTCGCATCTGGATCAGCAACACGAAGGCATCGACAACGGCGGGATGGTCCGGGCCGACAAACCCCGCACGCCGCAACGCCAGCAGCCGGCGCGGCGCCTCGTCGGGCCACCGGTCCCGGGGCGTCAGTTCGGGGTAGGTTTTCCGGCGGACGAGGCTCTCGCGGATCAGGTGTATGTAGTATTCGCGGCCGCCGTCGATGGGGGATTCGGCCGTCATTCGCCGCAGATGGTTGATGGCCGGTTCACGGTCGTCCTCGTCCAGGTATCTGAATGGACGCAGCAGCGAGCCGTGAACGTGCTCCGAAAGCATCTGGCGTATCTTCTTCCGGTCGCCCCGGTTGTTCCGCATGATCCGCTCGCGCATTTGCATGCCCAACCAGTCGGTGTCGAGCAGCTCGAGAAACTCCTCGAGACAGATCCGGTGGAGCGCCTCGACGGCCAGATCGATATTGCCGGGATTCCCGGCGATCAGGTCGTTGAGGATCTTGTTGCCGCGGGCCACGTCGCCCTTGGCATACGCCGCGTCGGCCGACGCCGGCAGCACGGTTCCTTCTGCCGCTTCCTGAGCACAGAGGGGCCCCGGAAGCATCATAGAAGCAAGGATTGCAACGAGCAGAAGTCCGATGCCATAAAGCCGCGACCGTTGGTCGCGCCGAATCACCGGCCGCACCGGTTTTGGGTGACGCCCGGCGCGACCAATGGTCGCGGCTTTATAGTATCCGCGTCCGGTGTTTGTTGTTCGATGTTTGTTGTTCATCACCGCGTTGCTCCCAGTGATTGCAGCCCGCCGCCGGCATCCGCGTGCTTCATCGGCGCCTGGGTGACTCCCGACGCTTTCCTGTTCTCCTTCTCATCCAGGAGTCGAACCCTTAGCCACCATCGCCCGCCCTGATTGGCCGTTTTGACAAGAATGCGGTTTTGACCCTCTTTCAGCGAGATATTGAAAGACCCGTGTTCCTGAAAGCGACGTGCCGTTCGCCTGGCGAGTTCCTCACGGGTAAGATGTCCGTCGCGGTTCGTGTCGTCCTGTTTCCAGGCCTCGACCCATCGCACCGTTGCGACTTCAGCCGGCTCGAGGATCCTGTTGCGGTTCTTGTCATAAGGCCCCAGAATCTGCCGATCAACGAAAACCAACACCTTCGAGCCGTAAAGACTTTCGAGCGGGATCGACGCCCCGGTGGGTATCGCCTGGGGCTCCGACTTAGCGAGCTGGCCGTTGACCCATAATCGAACACTGCCCTCCTGTTCGACGACGGCGCGAACGGTTTGCTCCTTGTCGGAGTGGATGTCGGCCACCGCGTAGGCCACGGCATAACGGGTTGGCACGGGCATCGCGATGGCAACGTTCAGCGTACCGTCGACTTTCGGCACCTGCACATCGAGCCACTTGACCTGCAACTTCTGGAGCTGGTCTGCCGCTCCGCCCTCAAAATCCCACCGGTACTGGCTTTCGTACGTCTTGCTGAAGTCGATCTCTTTCTCGGGAGGATAGACCGTCTCGAAGCCGGTGTTCTTGCTGTCGTTGAGAAACGTTCCGATTACCTTCCAATGAGAAATGAAACCCTGGGCGGCGACGATGTCCGGTGTCTTCTCGATCCCACCCAGTTTCACCAGCGCGTCGGCGGCGGCTGCGCGGAGTTCATGATTTCCACTTTCGAGATTCGGCCCCAAGGTTTGCAGGGCTTTGCGAAAGTCGGCAGGCACGCCGCGGTTACCCAACAGCTCTATTGCGGCAAGCAGGATAACCCGGTTGCGGCTTTGAAGCGGCCCGGCCAGGTAGTCGACCACTCCCTCGGCAGGGCGAACATCCTCGGGAACACGGCTGACGCTTTCCAAGGCTGCCAGCACCACACGATGGTCCGCGTCGTCCACATGGGAGCGAAACTCGCGGAACAGGTCGTGCTTGTCACACAGCCCCCGACACCGAACGGCCAGCGCCCTGGTCGCACCGTCTTTGTTGTTGAGGTAATGGCGAAAGAGGGCGGTGTGTCGCGACGGATCGAGTTTCGTCAGCGCGGCGAGCCCGGCCCGGACTGTTCCCGGCGGCAGGCCCTCGCACTTCAACCAGGATGCGGCAATGGCGTCTTCCAACTCCTCAGAAGGGCAAACGTCGGCAGCAAGCATGGCCGCAGTCGCGTAGAGGCGGGTCTTGTCCGAAGCAAATGCAACCTGCAACGCGGCGGCCACCTTTTTTTTGTCGTGCGAGGCGAGCACATTGCGTCCGAGCTGGAATGCCCGATGTCCCGGATTGTAATCGGCCATCAGTCGCACCCAAAGCGGAATGGCCGCCGCATCGGCAGCTTGCAGCCCCCGCATGATCTGGTAACGCAGATCCTCGTTTCCGGCCGCGGCGTCGTAAAGTTTCTCGACCTCGACAAGCGCTTCCTCGGTACCGATGGCGGCCAGCGCACGCGACAAATAGACGGAGAGCGCCGGGTTCGGCTGACTGGCCATCGCCCGGACCGTCGGCCAGGCCTGCTCGGGATACCGGCTTGCACAAATCGCAGCCGCCATGGCGCGGATTTCCGGGTCGGGATCGTCGAGAAGATTGCGGGCAGCAGCAGCGGCCTGCCCGCTTCCGAGAATTTCGAGTGCCTCGACACCCGCCTTGCGAAGCGCCGCATCGTTCTCCTTCAACATTCGTCCGGCGACGGGAAGCATGGCACGGCCGCGGATGCGCGCCAGTGCCACGAGCGCGCGGCCGCGGAGCCACGGCGTCTTGCTGTTTTCGAGGATATTGGTAATCGCCGGCGTGGCATCTTCGATTTGCCAGTGCCCCAACCGTTGAAGCGCCTCGCACTGCAAGATCCAGTCGTCCGAGGACAACTGCTTTCTCAGGCGATGGATATCCAGCGCGGCCGGGGATTCAGCGTCTTGGGCGAACGAATGGGGGCAGAGCAGTAAGAACAGGCCGACGAAACACGAACAAATGCGTCTGCCATAGGCAAATCTGGTGGGCCGGCGCGGCCTAACGGCCGCTGGTCCCACCCTACGGCTTTTTGTGCCCAATCTCATGGCTGCCCCCTACCGCTGATAAATCGGCAAGAACCGGTACGGAACGCCCAGAATCAGGATGGCCATCGACGTGGAATAGGCGTCTCCTTCCCGGATGTTCCAGCGGCCACTGGTCTCTTGTTTGTCGAGCAGCGTCTTGGTGATTCTCGGGTACCAGGCGTTGAAGTCCGCGTCGCCCAACTGGTACATGCACTGGATGGCGTAGTAATGGGCATAGAGGAAATGCGAGGCGCGGCCGCTGAATTTATGGTCGGGGTAGGCCCGCAGGAAGATCATCCCGCGGCGGACCGCCGGATGGTCGCGCTGGCCGCACATGATCAGCGACATGACGCCGGCTGCGGTCCGCGCAAAGCCCGGCCCGCTCGGCCCGGTGTAGCCGAACCCGCCGCTCGTCTCGTCCTGGCAGTACAGCACGAACTTCGCGGCGTTTTGCAGCACGTCGTCGCCCACGGCAATCCCCGCCTCCTTGGCCGAACTGATCGCGAGGATCTGCATGACCGTCATCGACAGATCGGCGTCGCGGGGCTCCGGGTTATAGCGCCAACCGCCCTGGGGATTCTGGGCGTGAACCGTCACCGCGACCGCCCGTTTCAGCGCGGTGCGGATCTCCGGATTGGTGCTCTGGCCCCACGCCTCGGACAACGCCAATATGGCCAGGCCGTGCTCGTACATTCCCGCATGGTTGTTCGGCGTGCCAAGGTATCCCATGTGACCTTTCTTGCCGATGCCGACCAGGTACGAGATGGCCCGGTCCATGTTCTTGCCGTACGGTGCGCGGCCGGGCACGTGGCCTTGGAGCATGAACGCCATCAGCGCCAACGACGTGTCGGCCACGGGGTGTTTGTCGCCCCAACTGCCGTCCTCCTTCTGCGTCTTGGCCAAATAGGCCAGCCCGTTGCTGATAGCTTGCCGCACCTCCGGCGTCAGACGCGCTTTTCCGACGGGCTGCCGGGAGGACGCTTCCTGAGCAAACGCGCCAACCGGCAACAAGAGCAGCAAACACGGAAGCAGTATCGCCAATCTACCCATATCTTTCATCCTCTTTCAAGCTACTCCGCCAACACTTCGTAATAGTCGGCCACCGGTTTCCGGAATTCGGGCGGAAACTGCTGGATGTATTTCTGGATCGCGGCGGCCCGGCGCCGGCGCTGCATGGCGTCGATCGACATGCGAGTCCGCTTGACTTTCTTGCCTTTCACCGTCATCGACGAAAATCCGGTGGAGTCAACCATTGGGTCGTCCGGCAGAACGCCCGGCGGCGAGGGGGCCCACATGCCGGGCATCGGCGGACCGGGCATTGTTCCAGGCATCGTTCCCGGCATCGTTCCCGGCATCGTGCCCGGCATATCTCCAGGCATATTTCCGGGCATATTTCCGGGCATATCTCCGGGCATATCTCCGGGCATGTCGCCGGGCATATCTCCGGGCATGTCGCCGGGCATGTCGCCTGGCATATCGCCGGGCATGTCTCCGGGCATGTCTCCGGGAGATTGAGCATCCATCGCCCCGGGGTCTTGAGCGGCGGCCTCTGCGGCTGCGGCCATTTGTGCCTCTATCTGTCCGATCGCTTTTTGGAGTTCGCTGATTGCGGTTTCTTGCTGGGGGACGGCCCCTTGCGGATTGCCCTGACCGAGTTCGCCGGCCGCCTGTTCCATCGCGCCGGCGGCCAGTTGCGCCGGTTCGTTGGGCGGCTCGCCCGTCATGGCCTTCTGCAAATCCTTGCGAAGTTCCATCTGCTCGGCCTGGGCTCCGGACTGCTGTTCCTTGGCCGTGGTCTCGAACTCCTCGACTTCTTCCTTCAGCTCGATCTGCTCCGCGAGAATCCGCTTCAGCTCCTCGATCACATCCTCGATGGCGGCGATATCCTCCTCGCCGGCGGAAAGGATCCGTTCGATTTCCTTCAGGGCCTCCAGCGCCTTGTCCTGGTGGCCGACCGCGGCGATGGCATCTTTGTCGAGAATGGTAGCAACGGCGTTTTGCAGCAGCGTGTCCGGGCGGCTTTTCTGCATGGCGTTTTGCGCCGCTGTGAAGCGTTGTTTGATATCCGTTTCGACCGCATCCCCGGCGGCGCCGGCCAGCAGACGCCCGAACTCGGCCAATCCGCGCAGCACGTCTTGCTGGGCCCTGGCGACGCGTTCCTTGTCGACGTCTCCCACTTCAGGAGTGATGAACAGGATCTTCCCCCAATCCGCGGTCTCGCGGCGGAGGAATTCTTCGGTCTTGATGATCGCGCGGAGCCGCTCGAGCAGAACGTCTCCCAGCAAGGCGGTATCGGCGGCCTTCAAGAGCTGATCCAAGTCGCTGACAATCGCCTGGATCTCCACTTCTGCGTTGTCGAGATGTGGATACGCCACTTCAATGATCGTCCGTGCCTGCTTCAGGTGGCCCATCGCGTTGGGAACGCGCGTGGTGCTCACCTTCGCCAGCCCCGTGTTCATTTGGCGGATCACCTTACCCTTCCCCTCGTCGGTCAGTTGGTTCGACTCCAGGTCGATCAGCAGGGAATCGATCCGCCGGACCGCAGACCCAATCTGGCGCCGGACCTCCACCTGTCGGCGTTCCTCGCTCCGTATGCGTTCGACGGTCCGCAAGACCTTACTTCGCTCTTGCGCGTACGACGTCACCGCGGGCATCAGGACGAAGAAAAGTAGCAGGCACACTGCGACGCTGTGATGTTTTGTAGGGAACGCCCTCCGTGGCGTTCCGAGAAGCGGCAAAGAGCACGTTCCCCACGTCTCGGAACGCCACGGAGGGCGTTCCCTACAGGCCGTTGATATTGGATTCAAAAACATCACGGACTCTCCGCGTACGGCCCGCGGCGGAATGGAAAAGCGTGCCGTTTTTCTGATGGTTTGCATATCGCTCGCTCCGGCGAGTTAGGTTATCGAAAAAGCCTCCTCACCAGAATTCGTGGGTTGATTGAACATTAAAAATGGCTGAGAAGCTGTTTTTTCCGGGTTTTTCGGGCGTTTTGAGAGGTTGACAATGTGGCAGTCACATTTAGGACATGGGCTGTGAGCGTCTGGAATCGCTGGTTTCCCCGATTCAGTTACTCAATCCGCGAAAAAGGCTTGAATTCTCGGTGCTTTCCAAACAACCTTATTCTTTTTGTCCTCCCGTTCCTCAGAAAACCTGACCTCCAATCCCGCAAACTGCTCTCAGTTCACCCACAAATTCTGGTGAAGAACCTTAATTCTTTTTCTCTTCAACTTTCAACTTGGCGACCTCGGCGGTCGCCTTTTTTTCCGAATCCCTCGCTTGAACGATCAACTCCCGCTGGGCGTCGAGTTCGTTCTTGAACCAATCGAGGTATTCCTGTTCGCTCACGATGGCCAGCCGCCGCGTAGCGGAGACGTTGATATGGGAGCCGCTTGGGGGATAGTTGTCGCTGACCTCGATCGAGTAGGCCAGATTGTCGCCGCCCTTCAAATCGGGCAAGGACTTGCTGAGGATCCAGGTGTACCGAATATCCTTTGAGGTGCCCGCCAGATCCTGAATCTTGACCCGCTTTTCCTCGCTTCCGTTGATCGAATAGACGAGCACGGCGCCCGCGAGCCCATGGTCGTCGACCGCCTTGGCCACAAGACGCAGCGTTTTCCTGACCGTTGCCAGCCCGTCGCGCGGCGGCTCGATCAGCTCCACGTCGGGAACCATGTCGGGGACCACGCGAACGACGTGCTGAACGTCGTCATAGGTGAAGCCATGTTCCTTTTCCGTCCAGGCAAACGTGTATTTGAAAGTTTCGTCCGCGATGTGATCGAAGACGGCCTTGGTTCCGTCTTCGCTGATCTCTGCCTGGATGGTTTCGTCGCCCAACTTCACCTCCAGTGCCCGGATGGCCGGGTTGCAGCGCAAGTGCCACGTCATCGCGGTTCCCTCGGGGACCGACAGGTTGAGTTCTTCGACGGGCGGCGTCTCAACGCCGTCTTCGGCCATATACTTGGGGTATTCGAGGAATATCCTGCTCTCGACGATCTCCGGCGGCGGCGAAACGGAAACCGTGTGCCGCTCGGAAACCGCGTCCCCGATCTTCACGTAGAAGGACAGGTCCTCGTAGACTTCCGGGATGTCGCGGGCGAACCGGTTGCTGTTTCCCCGGGGGAGCACCAAGGGATGCCATGACCGGTCGCTCTCGAAGCGGACGAATAGGCGGCCGGTTTCGGGGATTTTCCCTTCGACTTCGGCCGCAATCTCGATCGACTCGCCCTCCTTGATTGTCAAATCGCCGGTCACGTTGCTGATTTGGGTCTGGGTCGGGTAAGGCGTCGCGACGCCGACAAGCCGTAGAAACAGCGAACGCATGTGTCCCGACCAGATAGAACTGACCGCGAAGAAGAAAACGACGGAGCAGAAGGCCACCATCAGCAGATTGCGCAACTGCCGGAAATCAACGACCTCGCGGAAATCCATCGGTCGAGTCAAAGAAATCGCCTGCCCCCGCATCGCCGCCAACAGGGCCGGCGAAGCATGGGACAACTCGGCCGCCGGGCCCTTCAACTGTGTGTAGGAGACCAGGACCGACAAGAGTTCCGGATGCTTGCCCTCGACCTCGAGCGAGACCCGCACCGGATCGTAACGCTTCAGATACCGCAACCACTCGTGCCAGAGGATCCAGCCAAGGACGCTCACGTTGACCACCAGTAGCAGAACGGTCGGTCCGGAGATGCGCGACCGGAAGAAGATCTGCCAGTCGACCAGCAGGTCGACCAGTATCAGGGCCACTACCCAGATCAGCAACCGCGACAGGCCTCGCAGGTGATAGAACCGCTGTTCCTGCTTCCACGCCCGGTACAGTTTGTCCTCGATCGTGGCGCCGCCGGCCGTTTGTTGATTTGCGTTGCTCATAATTTCTTGCCCTGCAGTGGCACAACAAGGACGTAGGACGGGTCTCCAGACCCGTCAGACCCGTCAGACCCGTCATTCACCGCGAATAATGGCTCCTTTGCTGCTGTTTGCAGGTCTCATGTTTTGTGAGTTCTACAGTTTCGCGTTTGAACGGACGGGTCGGGAGACCCGTCCTACACCATATTCTCCCTCCTCCTCATGTACCATTCGATGCCCGTGATGACGACCAGAAGGATGAACATCGCGGGCATGTCCCACAAGTCCTTCTCCTTCTGGATGGTCGTCCACAGTTCCTCGTCCGTTTCGAGCAACTCCGGCACCGATCCGAGGTCGGCGGCTGCCAGGTGCTTTCCGCCGGACAGCGCCGCGACCTGTTCGGCCAGGTCCTCGCGCATGGCGGTCTCGCGCAATTCCAGCGGAACGTTCTTGACCGCGAACTTCGCGGTATTGGCAATCGCCCGATCACCTTCTTTCGCTTTCAGGATGTACGTTCCCTCTTCCTCGGCAAGGTACAATCCGCCATACAAGCCGGGCGACCCCGGGACGGGATTCAGTTCGAGTTCCGTGGGCAGCGCCCCGGGGACGTCTCTCTCCAGCAACACATCATAGGAGGGCTCGTCGACGGGCTCAAACGACTCGGTCAAGACGTTTGCGAAAACATCGACGTGTTCGCCGGCCGCATATTCCCCTTGGCCCGTCTCCAGCGTGATCTGCTTGTTCTGTCCCAGCAGGCGCGAGAGGGCAAGGAACTGGATGGCCTGTCCCCAGAACCGGGCATGGTACTGATCCCCAACCTCGCGGCGCAATCGCCACAAGTCGGCGGTGCCGACGAACATGGTCTTGCCGGTACGGTAGCGTTGCCAGGCCACGAGCGGATAGTCCGCCTTGTCGGTTTCCGTCTCGGGGAGCGTCAAGAGGACTGTCGCCCCACGCTTTGCTCCCGCAAGCTTCGGCAGATAGCCCATGGGCCGGACGGCCGCCCAGATCCGGTTGTTGAGTTGTTTCGAGCCGGTCAGCGAGACGACGGAACTCTCGTATCCGTCGGCCGTTACAACCGGATGCGTCTTCCCGTCAACGCCCGTCCAGGGCCCGCCGGCAATCTTGACCGGGAGCATGTCGGCGATCCTGGTGTCGGTGTATGTCGAGGGGGCAGCAGTCGGGCCGGCCAGCATCAGAAGCGATCCCCCTCTTTCCTTTACCAGTTTCTCGATGAGTGAAACCTGGTCGGTTGTGAAATACGACGACGGTACGTCGCCGAGGATGACCAGATCGTACTGCAATACCTCCTTGGCTTCGACGGGAAATCTGCGTAAATATTGACTGCCGGGTGCTTGCGCCAGCGACTGGTCGCCCTGCGTCATCAAAAACATCACGTTGAGGCGATGGTCGCGAAGAAGGACCCGACGCAAGTAGCGGTATTCCCAGCGAGGCATACCCTCCACGTAAAGGACGTTGATCTTCTCATCGATGATCTGAACCTTGTGGCTCGCTGCGTTGTTGGCCTCGCTGGTCTCTCCTGCCAGGGGCTCGATCGATACTTCAATCTCGGCAGAGCCGGATTTCTCCTTGGGGATGAACGTGAACTCCTCAAACTGTACCCCGCCGGTGAGGGTCACCTCGCGAGTGTCGGCTGTCATACCGTCGATCTTCAGTGCCAGTTGCACCGTACGGTCGTCGAAGCCGCTCGAGTCGACGTGGACTCGCAGGGGCACCTTGTCCCCGGTGAATGCGACTTTCGGGGCAATGAGCCGGCGCACGTGAACGTCCGGGGGCGACGGCAGACCGATTCCGACCGTGTAGATTGGAATTCCGCGGTCCTTTTTCATTCTCCGGGCTGCGTCGACCGGATCGCGGCCCTCGAGCCAGGCGAAGTCGCTGAGGAGAACGACCCCGGCAATGGGCTGGCCCGCATGCCGCCCGACCGCTTCCTCGATGGCCGATCCGATCCGGGAGGTCTTTGCTTCGGCCGTTTGCCCTTCGAGCCATTCGGCCGTTTCGCCTTCGCCGGTGATCGGCTCCAGGCGATCGCCCAGGGTGAAGAACCGCACGGTGTAGTCTTCGCCCAGTTTTCCGGGCAGATCGATTTCGGGATGGGTGACGGCCGCCTTGGCCAGGTCGAGCCGCGAGACCCCGGCCAGTTCCTTCTTCAGCCTGTCGGCCTGGTTCTTCGGCGGTTCGGCCCCCGCATCGAGCGGGATCTTTTGCAGAACCTTTGCCGCTTCCATTACATCTGGCGCCTCGCGCCGGTCGTCTGCAATGGACATGCTCTGCGAGGTATCCAAGAGCACCAGCACGGTACGGCGAAGCGGCCTGATGGCTGTCATCCTCATCATCGGTTCGATGAGCATCACGATCAGCAGCAGCCCGGCCAAGGCATAGCAGGTGCCCATAACGATCCGCCGCTGCCGCGAGAGCCCGGGCTCGCTGCGGTAGAGGTAGATCACATAAGCAACCAATCCGGCCAGCAACAGCGCCGCGAAAATCCAACTGTGCCGCAGATACACGTGTGCGCCGGAAACGGTTTCACCCAGGTCGAGGTTGAACAATTTCTTGATCATCAACCGGTCCTTCTGCCTTTCGATTACGTTCTTCTCGCCGCGGCGACCGTCTGCCGGTGCACCATCTGCATTACGTCGGTCTGGGCGCCGCTCGTACGCCGCGTGAACCGCCTGGCCAGGTATCCCTGCAAGAGGAAGACCAGCACGGCCAGGATCAGCAACGTCCTTGAAATCTCCTTGCCCTCACGGCTCTCTTTGATAACGGCCGCCAGATTCGCGTCGTCGGGGATCACTTCTGTAGACAGGCCCCCCAGCTTTTCGAGAAGGGCCGCCGGCGCCATGACCTTCACGTCCGCTTCGATCGGATTGACGTTCACGGCCACGGACGAAACAGACTCCTCGCTCGATACCACGTCATAAGTGCCGGGTAGTTCCGTTTCGATCGGACAAATCACGTCCCCCGTATCGAGCATCGACAGCTTCACCGGGCGGCCGTCTCCTTCGGGGGTCTTCAGCGTCGCCCGCGCCCCGGCTTTCTGGCCGGTTACGGCCACGTATCCCGGTTCTCCGACGGCAAACTCCCGCTCGCCCGGACGGCTGGTCAGATGGGTAACCGCCTGCTGAAGCAACATCGGATAAAGAGGATGGATGGCGAAATCGCTCCACTGGCGATCGGCCGACGTGGTGACCATCAACACCGATCCCCGGCCGATCCGCTTCTCCAATAGCAACGGGAGCGTCTCATCCGAAAGCGAGAGGATAGACACTGCATCGGCATCGGGACGGACCTTTATCACGCGGTTGAACCGCGCGGTCGCGAGTTGCTGCTCGGGAACCGCGCGGGCAGTGGCGGCCAGGATATGATCCGAGCGGATTGGCCCCAGGCGCCACCCCTGCGGAGAATCGTCATCGGCAGTGGCCGCCGGTCCGCCGTCCGCCGGTCCGCTGTCCGCAGATACAGCTTCAAGCAATTCGCCGGGCAGCAGCTTGCTTCCGTTGTGTTGCAGATGGGTGTTGTACGCTTCGGTGTCGATCCAGCCGCCGGCAAAGACCACCAGCCCGCCGCCGCGATTTACGAATCGGGACAAACGTTTTGCCGTGTCCTCTTCGATCCGAGGCACGTTGGCCAGCACGATCACATCGAAGTCGGCAAAATTCTCGGTGTCTATGTCCTGCCAGTCGGTACGGACCACGACCATGGTGGCGTGCTGGCCGAGTTGTTTCAGCCGCAATGCCTTGACCAGATAGAACGTCTCGCTGGGATTTCCGCCCGAGGGCGGTTCCCCGTCGACGCACAGCACGCGGATTCGCGGGCGGACGTTGACAACGGTATGGCGCCGGTTGTCCCACTTGAGTTGATCGGGGTTCAGGCTGACGTCGAGTCTTGCGTCGCCGCCCTTGTCGAACGAAGTGAAAAAGGAAACGGGCCTGGCTTCGCCCGGTTCGATGGTGCCGAGCGATTGCCGGGTGATCGCCTGGCCGTCGACGTGGAACGTTGCCTCGCCGCCTTCGTGCGTCATCCGGCCGTGGTTCCGGACTTCGGCCGTGAAGCGGGCCATGCCCGATGGAACCAGCGAGCCGGACGCATACTCGAAACGCGTCACGGCAAGGTTCTCTTCCCCGTCGGCCCCGACAGGCACCAGGAACAACGAGGCGGTATCGGCAATACGCGTAAGCGAAGCCTTCGCCTCGTCGGAAAGCGACTCCCAATCGGTCGCCTGGGCGTCGGTCACCAGGTAGCATTCGCGGACGGGTGTTTTGAGTTCCTCAACGAGTTCGGCCGCCTCGGCCAGGCACCGTTCCAGGTTCAGCCGCTGCGGCAACGCCTCGGTCTCTTCAATTGCATCGCGAAAACGCTGCGGGTCGTAGCCGGTCGCACGCAGCAACATCCGGGGGCGATCGCCCATCAGCATGACCGTGGCAGGATCGCCGACCCGCGACGTCGAGAGGATCTCGAGCGCCCGGTTCGTAGCCCGGTCGAACCGCTTGGCGTGTTTTCCGTGTGCCATGCTGTACGAAGCGTCGACGGCGACGACCATGCCGACGCTTTGCTCGCCGAACAACGCGGTCCCCCAGTTTCGCAGCGTCGGCCGAACCAGGGCAAACGCCACCAGGACCAAGACCAGACATCGCAGCACCAGCAGCAGGTAGTCTTCCAACCGGACCTGGCCGGAACGGATAATCATGGCCTTCCGCAGGAGTTCCATGGCCGCCCAATCGGTTCGCCGCCGGTATTTCTGGTGGAGTAGATGGATAATGATCGGCACCGCCACCCCGGCGGCCGCCAATCCTCCCCACAGGGCAATCGAATTCAGAAAACTCACCGTTTATTCACCTCCCGCTCCATAGCCAACTCCGCGGCCGTGATTTCTTGTAGGGAACGCCCTCCGTGGCGTTCCGAGACGTGGGGAACGTGTTCTTTGCCGCTTCCCGGAACGCCACGGAGGGCGTTCCCTACAGGCTGTTGATATTGGAACCCTAAAATCATAACTTCTCCGAGGGCGGTACCATGATATGCGCATCCAGGAAATCCACACCGCACGGAAATGCCAGTCTTTCGCCGAAATCGACGCACAACTGCAACTCGTCGCCGTCGGGCAACGGGAGCGATAGGTTCTGCGGCGGATCGGTTGGAAGGAGTTTGCGTTTGAAAATCGATTGACCGGAGACCTCGAGGCTGACGGTCATGTCGCCCAGGCAACCGTCGGCCGACGCCAGGACCGTACGGAACATGCGCGGACGGCCGGTTCGCCTGGTGGGCAGTCTGTAGCGGGCCACCGTGCGCGGTTTCACCTGCACGGACGAAAGAAAACCGGTGTCGGTCCGCCGGAGATCGACCGGCCGCGGCGCCGCTGGAGGCGCCAGCGGTCCGAGCAAGTCGATCCGTATACACTCGAGGTCTGTCAGCCAAGTAATCTCGCGATTGCCCCGGACCAGGTAACGGACGTCGTCCCATGGAAGCGAAACTTCCGTGAGAGTCGGGTGCTCCAACACGACGTTCTGCTCGTCGAGCCGCAGATTTCCCCGGAGAACGCTCCCGTCGCGAAGCCCGATTTCGTCCAACTCGCCTTGTTGATCGTTCGTGCCGCGGTTGGGAAAGATATAACGGACCAACCCGGTGCGCGGTAGCGGCAGAATGCCGAGCGGGCAGTCTATGGCAATGTCATTCTCCTTGATCCAGACCAGCTTGCCTGGAATCGGCCGCCCTTCGGTCCGGTACAGAGTGCCGGGCCTGGCCGGGGAACGGAGCTTCGTCCCGGGCGAGAAATCAATCGCAGCCACCGACGCAACATCAATGATCCGCTTATCGCACAGCCCCCCGACCACGCTCAGTTTGCCGTTCGAGAAGCCTTCGATCCGCGTCCGCCAGACCTCGCCGCCCGCCATTCGCACGGCGTGCGGCTGGGGCTTATGCGGGCTGCGGGCCGGCATCACGACAAAATGAACCGTTTCCAGCGGCGCCGGCTTGCCGTCGACCCGCAAGACCCCGTCGCGAAGTTGAATGTCGCCCTCGATGCGGCCTTCCCGGGTCTGCACAGTGCCGCCGGAAGCGGAATTGCCGGTCCGGATGATTTTCGACGTACCGGCCGTGTTGGTTTGAACGATCTGGTCGACGCTGATGTGACCCCACGGCCGCCGCTCTTCATCGACGATCTCGATTTGCGCCGTCTTTCCGCTCAGAGAGGAGACGTCGAAAGCGACGGGCTCCAGGTTCATGGCATTGTGCCCGGCAACGGATCGGACCACCTTGCCTTCCACCAGGAGATTGACGCACGTCCGCCCGGGATAATCGCCGCCCGAAACAAGGAAGCGGATGTACTTGCGCTCGATCACGAACTCGGGCGACAGGGCACGGCCGGTCCCGCCGTCGTCACCCTCCCAGGAAAGACTGCTCAGCAGTGATTCTCCCCGGAAGCCGATCACCTTCACCCGCCCATGACGTCCCTTGCGGATCGGTGAGGAAAACGCCGTTCCCTCATGCTTCCAACCTCGCGGGACGCCTTGTCCTTCTTCGAAGTCGGCAATCACGATGTCGTCGGCAGCAGCTCCAAGTGCGCAAACCAGCAGCAGGAAACCGCATCCGCCCATGATTGCTTTGTTGCGGACCATTTTGTCGGGTTGGCGCCTGCTGTTCGTGCGAAGCCGCAAGCGGCTGGACTCCCATTACCTCATCTTCGCTGCTGCCGTCCGCTGTAACAGGTAACTTGAAAGCACCGATTCGATCGGCTCGGCCGTGTTCACCAATACATAGTCGGCCTGGTTGTTCAAACACGCGCCACGGACCTCGCTGACAAACGACTCTAGCTCCTTCAGGTAACTGTCGCGAATTCTGGCGGGTTGCGTTATCAGTTCGCCCTCGTTCTCCAGGCCTTCGAATCGCCATACGCCTTGCAGCGGGAACTCCAACTCGTACGGGTCGAGAATGTGGAATACCGTGACGTTGTGTCCCCGGAAGCGCAGATGGCCGATCCCCCGGAGGAACTCGCCGGTGTTGTCCAAGAGGTCCGAAAAGAGCATCACCACGCCGCGGCGGCTCATCCGGACGGCAAATTCATGGAGCAGTGCTGCAATGTTCGTACGCGGTTGGGGGTCGGCGTTCTCCATCTCGCGGGAGATGTCGCTTAAGATTCCGAACGTGCTCTTCGGCTCGACGTACTGCCGAAGCTCGGCGTCGAACACCCCCATGCCGACCGAATCACGCTGGTCGACGATCAGATACGCGATGCTGGCGGCCATGTACTTGGCGTATTCCAGCTTCGATATTTTACCGGAAGCGTAATTCATCGATGCACTGGCATCGAGCAACAGGTTGGCCACGAAGTTGGTTTCCGCCTCGAACAGTTTCACGTAGTAGCGGTGCGTGCGGCCGTACACTTTCCAGTCGACGTGCCGGACCTCGTCGCCCGGGGCGTACTGGCGGTGCGAGGTGAACTCGGTGCTGATGCCGCGCAACGGGCTGCGGTGCATACCGATGCGGATGCCCTCGACCACTTGTCTTGCCACCACATCGAGCGGGCCGATCTGCGAGAGGATCTCCGGATCGAGGTACCTGGAGTTTTGCCTCTGCGTATCGGTTGTGGCCATGTTGGGCCTCCCGTGGCTACGGTCGCCAGATCGCGATTTCCGCTGCCGTTCCACGCTCTGGCGAGCGTAGCTACGACAATAATTGATCGAGTACCCCCTAACCGGCTGCCTTACCGTCGTAGAGTTTCTCATCGGCCGGCACCGCTTCAAGCATCCGCCGGACGATCTCGTCGGAATCGATGCCTTCCGACTGGGCCGCGAAGTTCAATCCCATCCGGTGCCGCATGACCGGCAAGGCGATTGCCTGGACGTCTTCTACCGCCACGTTGAACCGTCCCCGCAGGATTGCGCGGGCCTTGCCGCCGATGATCAGATACAGGCACGCCCGCGGCCCGGCGCCCCAGGAAACCCAGTCGTTGATGAAACCGGGCGTATCCGGTCCGCCAGGACGCGTTGAACGCACCAGCCTGGCGACGTACTGATAGATGTGGTCGGCCACCGGCACCCGGCGGACCAGCTCCTGGAGCGAGAGAATCTCCTCGCCCGAAAGAATCTCGCTCAGTTCCGGCTCCATTCGAGTCGTCACCGACTGCATGATCTCAATCTCTTCCTTCGCGCTGGGATAATCGACCAGGACCTTGAACATGAAGCGGTCAAGCTGTGCTTCGGGCAAGGGGTAGGTGCCCTCTTGTTCGAGCGGGTTTTGCGTAGCCAACACAAAGAACGGCTCATCGAGATAAAAGTCTTCTCCGCCTGCCGAAACCATGTGCTCCTGCATCGCCTCGAGCAGGGCGGCCTGGGTCTTAGGCGGAGTCCGGTTGATTTCGTCGGCAAGGATGATGTTCGAGAAGATCGGCCCCTTCGAGAATATAAACCGCCGCTTGCCCGTCTCCGGATCGTCCTGCAAAAGTTCCGTTCCGGTGATATCCGACGGCATCAAGTCGGGCGTGAACTGGATGCGCCGAAACTTCAGCGACAGGCACTTTGCCAGCGAGCTGACAAGCAACGTCTTGGCCAGCCCCGGTACGCCCTCCAGCAGACCGTGGCCCCGCGAGAAGATCGCGATCATTACTTCGTCGATCACGCGGTCCATCCCGACGATGGCCTTTCGCAGTTCGGCCATCATCCGATCGCGTCCGGCGGCCAGCTTCTCGACCGCTTGCACATCGTCCGCTTGCAACTTGGCGTTCTCCTCCGCTTTGGTCTCGTTCATTTGTTGAACCTCAATTCCAATCTGGTTGAAGGAAGCAGGTGTGATACGGTTTGGTAGGATTGGTGGGGGATACGTTTCAGGTGGGTAGCAAAACAGCATTATGGTATCAAAGCACTATTCCTGCTGTCAAGTTTTCGCTGTTTTTCCACAATATCGTATCCAGAAACCCGATGCGGCGAGCGGCTTGTTACCGAAGAAGGCAGCCGGGCGGAGCCTGTCTGTGAAGGGTCCGGCCGGTCGCCCCACTCGATCAGGTGGAGGCATGAGCCTGTAAAGTGTTATGGGGTTATGCCACTTTTTGAGTAGATGCTCATTTCTTTCGCACTACGTCGCACGGTCTCGCATGCCTTTCCACCCGTTGGTGGCCATTGTACGCGATACGTGAGTTCTTCAAATTCCCACCATCGCTGGAAACAACAGTTCTGCCTAAGTTCGGGTTTTGCACATTTCACGCGGTCGTTTGCGGCGGGCCAAGGGCTATCCTGCAAGCGTCGCGAGGTAGGTCAGCAGCGTCAGCTTTTTCTTCCATAGTGTGCTTTTCCGCAG